>Ga0214921_10000749_pt1 | contig 58288 bp, 82 predicted proteins | sample LL1505_MetaG_FD_177992 | JGI IMG/M metagenome (GOLD analysis project Ga0214921, IMG submission 177992) | Freshwater microbial communities from Lake Lanier, Atlanta, Georgia, United States - LL-1505 | ecosystem: Environmental > Aquatic > Freshwater > Lake | place: USA: Georgia | collected...
AAGGAGGTGGAGAATAAGGATCCACATAAGGAGGTGGAGAATAAGGATCCACATAAGGAGGTGGAGAATAAGGATCCACATAAGGAGGTGGAGAATAAGGAGGTGGAGAATAAGGATCCACATAAGGAGGTGGACCATAAGGATCTATAGGAGGCGGAGAATAAGGATCCACATAAGGAGGCGGTGATGGATCATAAGGAATAGGGGGCGGAAGCGGTGATGGATCATAAGGAGGCGGAGAATAAGGAGGCGGAGAATAAGGATCCACATAAGGAGGCGGAAGAGGCGGTGAATAGTCGTCGATATCCATAGAATACGAAGGTGGACCAAAATAAGAAGGCGGATCAAAGTACGAAGGTGGATCAAAGTACGTAGGTGGACCAAAATAAGAAGGTGGGTTAAAATAAGAAGGTGGATCAAAGTACGTAGGTGGAGAATAATACGAAGGTGCATCGTAGTACGAAGGTGCAGAATAGTATGAAGGGGAAGAATAAACCGAATAACCGGAGTAGTCGCCTAATCCCTCGTCAAACTGCGTCAACCCCGTTTTAGGGTTAATGTCACCTTTACCACCTATAGCTTTCAAAAAAGCTGCCTCTTGCAAGGTGATATGCGCGAGTTCTGTGTCGGAACCCTGACCTTGCCGAGCTAGAATATCAGCATAATCTTTTAAGCTATAGTGGTTGCTCATCTTAACCCCGCCTTTTGGAGCTGTGCTTCTACCCGCATCTGAGCGATGTCCTCATTAGAGTGCATACGCTGGATATCCATACGGGTCTTATCGGCATTGCGCTGCTGTTCAGCACTTATCTGTTGCTGTACTTCTTGTGCCCTGCGCTGACTATCCTGTTGACGGATGTCCAATTCGCGAGTTTTAAGCTCAACCAGAGGATCATCTTTATTAGAATCTTTGGTTAGCGGAGCCAGAACTTGCTGAACAAGCTGCGCTTCCATTTGAGATATTTTCTGCATAGCGATCTGCGGAGGAACCTGTTGTCCCATCTGCTGCGCTTGCTGCATCTGCTGCTCTACTTGCTGTGTTGCAAGAGCAGTGATGTGTTCCATCACATGGCCTATTAGAATACCATACACGGGCGGACTTGTTTGAACAATAGGCGTCTGAATAAAAGCCATATGCGCCATGATATGAGAAGCATGATCCTGATCGGGGAACACCTTCAAAGCCTTTACACCCTGCGGCATTTGCAAAGAACGACCGTTTTCTACAGGAGCCGTTTCCGGTTTCGGGGGTTGAGGAGGTGGAAGGATCGCATCGATCTCTTTTACATCAAGGGCAGCGTACATTCTGCGGTAAGCCTCGTACAGATTATGCTGGTCCGGAGCAGCCTGCGCTAACCGCAACTGCTCTTGTGCCAAAGTTATCCGTTGAGTCATACTGAAAATATTAGGATCGCTAACGGGGATGATATCCACCCGCCCATCGAAATCTTTAGCCTTAATAGTGCGCTCGCCACCAATTACATCGTAGGGGTATTCTTCTGGCAAATAGTCAGCAAATACCTGCGAAAGGAGCTGCAATTCCTGCTTTTGGGCATAGTGCATACGCTTATGGACAGCAGACATGACTCTGCTACCCCGCTCCAGCAGGGCAATGGTGGTCCCAACGGGCATTTCTTGGTTGCCATCGCTCATACCAAGGTCCGTGGTCCCAATAAACTTCTCCGCTGCCCCTACACAGAAGCCGAGGAGCTGCATCAGCGTACTAGATGGCTCTTTATAGGGCAAAGGTATCAGGTTCGCGGCAAGATCGCCTCCGGGAGCATCAACATCTCGCCATTCTCCGGGTTGTAGGGGGCTGTCTTGGTCTTGAATCCGCAACCCTTTAGATTTAAACCCTGCTGGGAGGTTGGCGAGGGTCCCTGAATCAATAAGCTGCCGCAAAATAGACGTGCTACTGCGCGAAAGGTTCCCCAACAGATGAACAAGGCCAAAACCATAGAACCCAAGTCCGGGAAGCAGCTTATAATGGACAAAATACTGCCGTTTGCGGTAAGACGGATCATCTTCTTGGTAGTTACGGCGGATAGCAAGGATCTCACCAGTGTCTGAATCCAATGTTACGATAAAGGGCAGCTTGACATTTTGCTTTTCTTTATCTTTTTTGTCTTTTTCAAGCCCCTTGATATCCAAATTGCAATGGCACTCATAAATAACATAGGTTTCTGGATCGCCATTGCGCTCGACACCCGTAATTTTGTCCTGACGGTCCTGAATGATGTCATCTGCTGCCTCGGCAGGCTCTGTCAAATCAACATCTTTGTAAAAACCGCTAGCCTGCTGCTTCAATAGTTCATTTTCGGACATCTGTAGAACATGCGTTACACGCTCTGCGGTACGCAAATCTCTCGCGGAGTAAGGTACTATCAGGTCTTTAGCCTGAATAAACAAACTCACCCCTCTACCGAGGACTCCGTCGTAGTAAACCTTTTTAAAGGTCGACCCACCATAGCCCAAATAGAACAGCATCTGGTCGTAATCAGGGTCATACTCTTCCATGACTTCCGTAATCTGGTAGTTCATGAAAGATCTTACGCGCTCTGCCTGTGCTTCCTTTTCAGAAGTAGACACACCAACAATCTGTGTGCGAACAGGACCACCAGCAGGAAGCATTTCCTTATAGGCTTGGGCCTGTAGCTGCGTGATAGCTTCGTTCAACAGGGGATGTGTTACACCTGTGGACCCTTCAAACGGTTCCGAACGCTCATCGTAAGTGAGACCAAGGAGTCCCAACCCCTTTTCAAAAGTGTTTTTCCACTCTTCACGGCTGTCATCATCTTGTTTAATAAGGTCAAGCAGCTCTGAACTAATTTTGTTGAGGACACTTTCTTCCATAGATTCTGCAAGATTGTCTCCAAAGCCAAGAGAAGATAAGTCAGTAGACGCTTCGTCTCCGAAAGTAATCGTTGCACCACCATCTGGTTCCTCTGCGATTTGAAAATTATCATCGGGTTGATCCTCGCCACTCATATCCACCGTGACATCTTTACCCAGCCCAGTTGGGTCCATGCCCTCGGGGTAATCGCTCATTTCGCCATCCAAAGGGAACATGCTCTCTGTGGCATTATCGCGATAAATATTATTGTAAGAACCTTTAGCCATTAGTAGTACACCCTTCGTACGGGACCACCGTCGCGCTCATACACGTAATCTTCAGGGTGAGTAATAAATCCACCCTGACGGAATCGCATAAGAGCTTGCGTCATCGCGTCTACCATATCATCATGTTCCCCAAAAGGAAAGGCCGCACATTCCTCTATAACTTCTTCCGCCCAAGTCGCTTCGGGAGCCCAAACCAATCCACTTTCAAATAACGGGGCCACCGCATTCACTCGGGCATGTTTATCATTCCCACGGCTAGGGCTAAAATTTACCACAGGTATCCCCATCTGCCGTAGTTCCTGAGTCAAAGGAATCCCCGCCGCCTTACTTTCAATCAGCACTGTATCCGGTTCCCAATAATCATACTCATCCTTAGCAATTCGCTTTAGCTCGGGGAACTCCCAACGGCCCTTCCTCGCATCTAACAAAACAACATTAGGCGGTGAATCTTCCTTCGGGAAAAATACTCCCCACGTCTGAATCGCACTATAATCCGCCGTCTGGCTTTTCAAAAACGCTGTATCATAACTCTGCATCACATACTGGAGCTTCGGAATTTTTTCTTTGGTCCACCGATTCCACCACGACCGCTTGATAATACTGGACATATCAGCGGTAGGCTGCTGCATATACTGCGCCTGCCACTTACTAAGGTTAATGGAAGCCTTAACACTCTCCAGTTCCTCTAACTTCCAATACTCCGGCCACAACGCCTTACCACTCGGTAAGATCGCCGGAAACTCAACCACCTCCCACTTATCCGCCTTTGGGTCCATGGCCGACTGCTTCAACAACTTAGCCGTCAGGTCAAGTTCGGACCATCGAGTCATAACAACTACAATCGCACCTCCGGGCTGGAGACGCTGACGTGGCCCCCCCTGATACCACTCCCACGCATTTTCCAACGCCGCAGGGGACATCGCATCCTGCTCAGAATGAGGGTCATCCACAATAAACAAATCCGCACCACGGCCTGCAATATTACCACCCACCCCCGCAGCATAATATTCACCACCATCATTCGTCTCCCAACGGTACGCCGCCTTACTATCCGCCTTCAACGTGACACCAAAAACCTTCTGGTAATCCTCCGTCTCCATCAAAGTCTTAACCTTACGCCCAAATCGTACCGACAAATCAGCCGTATGCGTCGCCTGCATAATCTTCATATCCGGCCTACGCCCAATCATCCACGCAGGGAACAAGAAAGACGCAAACTCCGACTTCGTATGGCGCGGCGGCATATTGATCACCAACCGCTTCAACTCACCCTTCGCCACCAACTCCAGCTTTTCAGCAACAATCCTATGGTGTCGTCCTGCAATAAACGCAGGCCACACAAACTTTACAAACTCTAAAAAATTCATCGCCGCAAGCTCCGCCTGCGTCAACGCTCGCGCTCGCTCTACAAGTTTATAATACTTCTTAGCCACATCATCCGGTAGATTCAACTTCACCATTCGCCACCTTCTTCGGTTCTTTATCCCCATTCATAGGGCATTTTTCAGGGTTAGAATAGCTGCCACCATCAACCACTAACTTCGTCTGGTGGTCAATCGGGCACTTACCACCATCAGGGTACAACCCACGGAAATAATGCCGCTGCCATCCAGTTTTCGTTATTTCCGGGTCACGACGGTCTAATCCAGCATTAAACGCCTTCCGCTTACTGTGGAAATCATCCACCTGAGCCTTCAACTCCGGATGGTCCGTCAACATCTCTCGCTTAACTTCAAACTCCTCAACCTGCCTACGCTTTATGGGAAAGAAAAAACAAATAGGGTCACCCTTTCTAAACTCCACAAACCCTCGCTCATGCACCTTCCAATTCATCGTAAACGTATACGGCGACCAATCAGCCTCATACAAACCAGTCATAGGGGCAGCATTCCGTATAAAAAAATTAGGCGCACCCGTTATCCACAAATCATAATCTGGGGGCGTCCGTATCAAAGCCGGAATCAAAAAAGTCAAAATCCCATTTCCAAATATACTAACCGTCTCACCCTTACTCCCATTCAAAATCATCAACGTCTCCTTATCACGCTCACCCGTCCACACAGCACGTACATTCTGCTTCAACGTAACCTGCCAACCACTCTGGTTAGCCATCATCAAAGGCAAACATCTGTACGCATGGCCTCGGGGGGAATTCTGCGAATGGGTATCACTCATCCACGCTCGCTCCATAGGCGCAGGCTCTACAGTAAACACATTGTTCTCATATTCATAAAACGTAAGCGACAATTTCTCGGTCACCAGCATCTCCAATAAAGCATGGTTCATCAACCACGAACAACTAACCAATATTATCATATACAAGGCGGGGCAAGGGGACCCTTCATCTAAACTAGAGAAAAAGGGGTAGGGTGATTTGGGGAAGTTACTAAGAGATTACCAAAAGTTGTGGAAAATTCTATAATTTTTGAAAATTGCCCATGAACCGTGGAAAACTTGGGTTCGGGTGTTGTGGCGGGTGCGGGAGTTCCTCAGGGGGGTTAAGAAATCGCAAGCTGCCGATGGTGCGATGCACAATAGGGCAAGGGACCCGTTGTGCGGTGCAACAGAAATGTTTGTTGCAACGCAACAGAAAGTTCAGTTGCACTGCAACAGAAATGTCGGTCCGTGTATGACTAACATGTTAGTCCGTGCACCACTGACATGTCAGTGTGCGGTGCACAAAAAAGCACCGCACGATTTGTGCGGTGCAATATCGCTTGGTGCTTAATTTTTAAGCAACGACCAAGTGGACAAATGGTGTGCCGTAGGAGGCCTGACTCGCGCTATATCCGCCGTTGAGGAGGGCTAGCAGGCAGACCGGATTATTTGGTGTGTGTTGCGCGATTGTGCCGACACCCTTCTGAGACTTGCACCAGATCCAATGCTGAGCCAAATTTTCCACCGACAGGATGTGGTTCTGCAGGATTGCGCGGGTCCCCTGCGAATTTCCATTATAACCAAATGGGACCGGACCTTTCAATCCCTGCCCGACATAATCGGCCACGACATTCGCTTGCGGGACAATTTTCACATTGGACCAATTTCCACCAGCATTAGTGTTGACCCATGCCCGAAGAGCTTGGACCGTGACCGGAGCATTGACCGCGCCGAATAATGCGACATTTTCTGCGACCGTATTTCCTGCGACCGCGACGGGGGACTTAGTGTTTTTTGTTTTAGTCATAATCAATATCCTTTGTTTATGTTGATAACCATTTACCAACAAATTCATTCTGGCATTTTTACCAAAAGATTACAAACAAAAAATGATAAGTAAAAATACGTACGTAAAAATACGTATTCGGTCCGTCCGTCCGGTCGTCGGATCATCCAATCTTCCCCAGGTCTATTAATCAAAGTCATCGGGTCATCAAATCATCATCGGTTCTTCCTCTCTCTAGATCGGCGGTGACGATTTGACAATAAGAATTAAAGAAGATTAGACGATTTGATGATGAAGAAAATTTGACGACGGATGAAAAGAAGATTACCCATCCTCTAAATGAGCGGTTCCAAAAAACCATTCAAGATTTCAAACGGCTCTCTCTGAATGAGCGGTCTCATCTTTCGGCGCAATAATTCCCATCGTCGAATGTACGTGGTCCTTGATAAACGCTATCATACTCTCGGTCCAATCTTCCGTCTTTAAGGACGACCAGACAGGATTCACGGACCCCGAACCTTCGTCCACTAATCGTCTCACTTGGCTACCCAAATAAATATATAGACAGCCCGACAAAGGGTGGCTGACCAAGTTGAAGACATTTGAACAAATTGACGATCTCCTGTGTTGCCAAGCGATTTGTTGAGGACGCCACAGATTACTCGGTTTGTAGACCTTTGTTCTGCAAACCTTCAGCTCCAGCCAAAATTCAATCCCATTTGCCGGAATCTGGGAGCCCGTGGAGACCGCTCCGTTGAGGTCAGGGATACCTGCCCCGACCCATGCTTCAATCCGCGTCCAGTGGACCTTCGTCTCCGTCTTCTTCTTCAAGTCTTGCCATAATTTCTTTTCCGGCGTCATCTACAATAGCCTCGTGTTCAATCATCTTTTTGGGGTTCGTATCCTGTATCAGCAGCGGGAATTCTGCTTGCAGCCTACGAATCTCAGTCATGACTTCTTCTTTAGACATTTGATCAATCTTGCCCACCAGAATTTCTTGGCGGGAGATGTACAGCCCTGCTGCCTGACCACGGGATTTTTCTGCCGAGACGGCGGCGGGGAAATTGCTTGCGAGTAATGCAGCGTCTCTGATTTCTGCCAGCTTGCGTACATGATTATCAAACGTGACTTCGTATTTAACAGAGAGTTCTAATTTCAGTTCCTTTATACGATCAATGATGTGAGGATAATCTCTGTTGTTAAGGAATCTGCTGGCTACCCATGCAGAATTCTTTTCGTCATACCCAGCGAGACGAGCGGCTTCTGTCTGCGTTACGTCACTGGTTGCATAAATCCTGCAGAATTTCTCTTGCTTAACGGTAAGACCACGCTCGGTCCTAGGGTTGGCTAAGATGTTCATTAGCGGCTTATGAGTCTCTTTGGCGACTGCCATGCTTCTGCCCTTTCTGTTACGGTGAAGACCTTCTTTTTAACCTGTTTCAAAGCGTCTTACCAGTGCTTTGCAGACTTCTCTCTTAAGGGAGTGAAGCTATTGGATTCAATATCTCTGAAACTAGAACAAAATAAGGAAGATACGGATATACGCTGAAGTTCGCCAAGATCGTGTTTTTATTTTCTGTTTTTTCCATTTCGCGTAGCGGAAATAGTTTTGATTGATATTGGGAGATATCGGACAGATAGTGGACTAACCTATTGGAAACGTTAGATGATACTAAATATCACAGAAAAGGACTTTCCAAAAAACAAAAATGGACTCCGCTGGAAAAACCATATCTCATATCTTTGTTGTTTTGTTCTAGTTTGCTCCTGTATCTCCATTTCCCTTAAGAGAAAAGTCCGTAGTCCGTGGTCCAGCCACCAAAAAACCCATAAGATGCCCCCAAATCACCTGTTTTGCGAGGGTTTGCGATTGCATAGAATTACTGGTTGGTGGTTAGGTATGGCTGGTAAATGGACTAATCGCAGCCGTATGTGATGAATAGATGATTGCCGATGGTTAAGAAAAAGGGGAGCGATGCCCCCCCTAAGATTTATTTTTTAACGACTTCCAGTGATTTTTCTGACATGGTGTGAGAAATAACGAGATCCCCTGCAATTTGGAGTGCGACTTGTAGCCTGATGTGGTCAGGCATTGCTGGACCACTGGCGTATTGATTTTCACCCCACTCGTTATTCCACTCTGCGTAGGTAAGATAATGATTACCTGTTTCTTTTGGAGAGAGGTCAAATTCAATGAGAGTGATTTCGCATTTAAATTTAGTTGGATTTTGGTATTTCATATCGCGAGCCTTTACACGGTTGGATTTATGAAGAACCAAGCGGCGACGGAGGGACCGAATACCCCTATGACTTTATTGGTGTGACCGTCGTAAATTTTGACATCTTTCTCTCCGCCGTGTGCCAACACCCTGTCGGTAACCACTTCCATCGCTTCACTAAGTTCTTCACAGCCTACAGTGTCGTAGTACTTAGCCTCTGTCTCCACGATGTACTTGGGCAATGGTTGCTCTTCCGCTTTATCAAATTCTTGTATAAAGTCGGAGTAATCCCAGTTAGTGACCCTTTGGAATATCGCTGCCAGATCTTCTGGGGTGTTATTACGGCTGACGTCCCCAAGGATGTTACCGTCCATGAGGAGAGCGACTTCTGTTGTGTCGTGCGTATCTGGCACTAGGCTCAGTTCTGCGCCCCTAGTCAGTCTGATTTTAAGCTGTTGCATGGTAACCGTCCTTGTCGTAGGTTTCAATTAGAATCTCAAGACCTTTATTGGTAATATGAGACATATCCTGCGTAATACGCTCTTGTAGATAACGCTGGAGATCGTGCACATTAAGTGTCTGTATGTACTCGGCATCCTGCATACTAAGAGTACGCAGTAACTCGTTGCGATGGCGAGCTTCAAATACTTTGTCTTCCATCACACCATACTCCACACGATAATTGCTGCGATAAAGCAGGCGATGCCTACTAGTTCAAACAGATCTTCCAAAAAGTTTACGACGAATTGCTTAATCATGCCGCCACCTCGTCACTTACAAACAAAGCTGGCATACCGTCTTCAATGCAGATTTGGTTAAACCATTCTGCGTAGTCTGCCCAGTCTGGCTCTTTGCCACCAGCTTTCCACAGGGCTGTTTCTTCTTTAACCATTGCCATTGGTTCATGCAGCTCGCACTGCATCCAGTCGGACATATCGTCAAAGTGCATACGCAGGATGCGATAAGCCATTGTGAATTCTTGGTAAGACATCTTGGTCATTGGTCGGCCCTTTCTGTGGCTCAGACATTTATTTACAATACCAGTATAGCTGTAGATATTGCCCTGACAATCACTATTTTGTCAAGTAATTATCTCGAGTTCGTAACTATAGAATTTGACAATTTTAGTATTGATTTTCACATGGATTTTGGCGGCGATCTTCACCACCGTGCCTTTTTCGTTGGAGAGGGTGGAGACCGAAGTCCCCACCTTGAAAATACGGAAGCTCCCGTTAGGGTCACGGTCAAAGGCCACTGACGCTCCTCCCAAACAGCTTTTCAAGTGTTTCGTACCGCCCGTAGGCAGACCAGCACTTGAAGTCAGCACTGCCTTTCCAGTCCCAAATGGCGCAGATGTCACCATCTATTTTAAAGGACCAGCTCCACCGCACTTTATCTTCATCGTCACTGACATTAGGCTCAAAGCCTATTGCCTTCACCATCATGGGGTAGTCGTACCCTACGATGCTGTGGGTTTTGCTACTCAGTATGGGGTGGTCACATACTTCAATAGCGGGTTTTTTGCGAAACATCAATACCGTGTTCATGTTCATCCCCTTAAATGTCAATGGTTATTCTTGCGCCGTTGAGGGTATCGCGGATTTTGTCTGTGATACCATCTTCCGAAGCTGACTCTTCAAGGTTGTCAAGCCTGCTTTCAGTGTCCGCAACTTTGTCGTCTAGTGTAGAAAAGTCTTCTTCTAGCCTAGCTGTGCGCTCGTCAAGAATTTGCAGGCTGCTCGTTATGTTTTCAATACCTTGTAGTCCGTCAAACAAAAGCTCAAAGCGGCGCAAGCGGTTTTCTAGTTTTTCTATTTGTTCGGCTTGAGAAACAGTTTTATCTACCAGCGTACTGAAATACCGGACGGTGTTGGATATGCTGTACTCAAACTGTTCACTTAACTTTTCATTGATGTCGGTCATTTCCACTCTCCTGAAAAAACATAGCTGACTACGATAAATATGGCGACTGCCACTACTAGTCCGTGCATGGTTGAAGTTCCTTAGGTATGGATGGACCATTCGTGGTTTTCGCCATCACTGACCATGCGGACACTAAGGTTGTCTTTAGTTTGTGATGTGCCGTGATAAATTAGGCCACCGTTGAGCAAACGGCCTGTTTTATCGCTGATGGCCCAACCAAAACTATACTCTGCCCAGTCCTTGCCAATGGACAAGGTTACTTCTTCATGGCGAGGATTGTGTGCGTAGTTTGCAGCTAGAAACGTAAGTCTAGACCATGCCTTGCTGAATTGGTCGTAAGCATCAACAGTTTCTGCAAAGCTACGAACATCGTGGAGATGTTCTAGGTCATGGATAACTACATTGCATTTCATAACGAGGCTCCTTTCTACGAGCTAATACCAGTAACAAACCCTATAGTAATGTATGACTTACTACAGACAACAGTTATTTTATCTTTATTTTTCAGTATTTTCTCGTTTGTATCGCCGTGCTTTATCAAATCCTTCGTGCACACATTCTTCGCAGATAATACCGATGTGATTTGTGTGCTCTAACACGGTGAGTTCTACGCAGAGTGCGATTTTCTGACAGCGTTCACACTCTTCGTCTACGTAAAAGAAGAAAGGAAGTTCTTTAGCCATTAGAGGATATTCTTTCTGAATACGATATCTCTGTGAGTTTGACACCAGCTCCCGAACCCGACAACTGACTCTCCACAGCAGATTGTATCTTTTCCTTGGGTCTCTCCTATCACATAGGAACATTCAAAACCTGCCCTGCGATAAATGAGCTTTACATAACTACCCTCTCTCTCTTTGAGCGGTGAGGCCATTGCAAAGTCAATTCCTGTTTCAGGCTCGATGGGAGATCGTATAATTTTCCCAAGACGAGGCACGGCTTTGGGAGCGACTTTTTTCGGGCGAGAGACAGCAGACATAACATTTACACGGGTGAATGCCTGCTTACCACGAGCCCTAAACAACATGCCTATCACGCTGTTGCGAGTTCTCCCTAACCTTTGGGCTATAGCAGCAGCAGTAGCCCCGCGTTTGGACTCTTCGATGGCAAAGATACGGTCCTCGACACTCCAATCATTATACATGGTGTCCTCCATTAAACAGTTCGTGCACAGAGTGGGCAATTTGTTCTTCTAACTTGTTGTGTTTGATTTCCTCGCCTACTTCCATTTCCAGCAGCTTTTTGAACTTCCGCCGAGCGAGGATTTCTGCCACAGCATACAGATCTTGTGTTTCTTGGTCCCTACGGATGTCCGCTCCAGCGGTTTCAATTTGCACCCATCTATAAGCAGCTTCTAACAGTGCACTCATTTTCTTTCTCCTGTTTCCCTTGTTTGGTCCATTGAAATATTTTCTTGTAGCCTGACTTTTGGGTTAGGCCATGTCCAGCACTCACCCGTGTCATCTTGAAAGCATACCCAGAGCAGATGGTGTTCCTGCCCATAGTCAATCAGGAAGTGGGCCTTGGCTGGGCCTTTGGGCGTGTCCATTGGGATGGTTGGGGTTAGCTGGATGATCACTCAGTCAATTCCTTTATTTCATTTTGATATTTTTCTCTTGGGCCATTAACAGACGCAGGAGGAAGCCACTCAACTGCATCGGTGGCAATCTCAGCTAATCTTTTATTGGCTTCCCGCAACCGTTCAATCTCGTCAGCGGCCGCGTCAATGTCATATCTGCCTATGACGCAAAACCGCAACTTTTCAACAATGTCCATCACTTAGCCCCCCGTGCTTTCATCATGGCATCGGCAATCTTGTAAGACCACACCCCCCATTGATCAAATTGATCAGTGTCAAAGTATGTTCCAGACCGAGTGATTAACCCTGTTAGTGCCGCCATTGCTAACTTGTCGCGCAGGGCTTTGCGTTCTTGCTCTTTCTCCATCCGAAAACGCATTACTGCGGGATCAGCGTCCGCCATATCAATCATATGATCCATCACTTTTTCTCCGCTAGTGCTTCTATTGTTTTCCTCATCTCTTCGGGCAGTAAGGCGTAATCATCATCAGGAATAACCATGTTCAATCTGATAACAATTTTCCGCAACCGTTCAATCTCGCCTAACAACCCATCGACAAGCACGTCTGGATGCAAAGCATAACTTCTTTTGTTTTCCATAGGTGGTCGGAAGGATAGGTATTTTTTTGCGTCGTCTACGGCACTCATCACTCACCTCCCGTTGCTTTGGCGATGGCGGTTTTTGCTTTGGCGATGTCGTTTGCAGAAAGCTGATCATGCCAATGCACTATGTGTTTCAGTGCACCTAACAGCTCTGCTTTATCTTGGCGCAGCCGTTCAATCTCGTCAGCGGCAGCGTTGATGTCGTATCTGCCTGTAACGTAGAATCGTAACTTTTCAACAATGTCCATCACTTGCCTCCCAAGGCTTCACGAGCTCTTTCTTTGTAGTCATCTACTGAATGGTAGGTGGTGCTTGCTAACTCACGCAATGCTTCCCGCAACCGTTCAATTTCTTCCCATGCTTCGCGGTGTAAAGGGTCTCCTAAAAACCCATGCGAGTCTTTTAATACTTCAACGATGTCCATTGGATTTTCCTTTCACACTTAGGCATACTAGCGACCTTGTCGACTACGGTTACGATGGTGAACGCTATAGAAATGGTGAACACTACAGCTACAGCCCCAAGGAAAAGTGTTTCAAAGATCCTAAACATCACGAATCCTTTAACAGCTTAGGGGCGAAGGTCCGTGGCTCGTGTTTCTTTAGCCATTTAGCTTCGTACCCGTTAGGAGTGTAGTATGGATCGTATGCGAATTTGACTTGCATCCACATCTTTCCATCTTTGGTAGATTGAAGCGGAGCGTGGTGAAGGGAGTACTTTTTAGCCAGATCTGCCATTTCTTTATTGAACGGGACGTATATGTCCCCGTTGTAAATATCCATTGGCACACCTAGTTTAAGAGCTTCGGTGTAGAAAGTTTGTTCTGTTTCAAACTTACTGTCTGCTGATCGTTTTTTGGACATCCAGCCACTCACGTTCGTGTGTACCCGATATAGATAAAAATTAACAAAATAAGGATATAAACAATAGCGATTTGTACCATTGCTTTGGTATCATCCTTTTGCATGTCCGTACTCCGCTATAAGTTTTTTCGTTTTCTTTTGATGTTCGGGGGTCATGTAGTACCCGTGCCCGTTGGAAGAGAGAATTTGGATGTCATGCGGTGCGAGTTTTTTCCTTATCCTGTGAATAAGGACTTTGGGCATCGAATAACTGTAGTGATCTTTCTGCCTGCCGTTAAGTGAAGCAAGCGCGTCTAAAGCATTGTTGGAAATTAAAATTCTTTCATACAATGCTTTGAACACCGCATTTTCCTGCGGGGTTAATTCAAATATAATCGCCGCTACCTTGTCACCCCCTAGAGTTTCCTCTAGGGAGCGCAATTTCTCGCGGAGCAAATCTACTTCCGCTCTGGTCATGCAGGGTTTTCCCCATTGTTAGGAGCAAGTTTCTGGGCCATGTCCCGTATATCTTGGGTAAGGCGTTCTTCAACTTCTGCTACAAACGATGGGCGACCGGATTTATCAACCACATCTGTTTTAGCATAGCCTCCAGCCAAGCTCGCAAGTGTGGCTAGGGTACTGTATGCCTGCAAATCGAGACGGTTCAAGGTCATTTGTGCTTCGGTAAAAGCCATTTGCATAATGACAATATCGTATTCTGTAACTTCTTTGCCTATTTTGACAGTGGCACTGAGTGCTGCTTGCCGATACAGGTGATAGATACTGCCGTATGCTTCTGTGGTTTTGTTAATCCCACGGGCGGCTTCAGTTAGTACGTCTTGCATTTCCATTAAATTAATCCTTTCGCTGCAAAGTCACTACGACCAGTTACGTCTTTGGCAAGGGACATCATTGCTTTTGTCCCTCTAGGTATGATGCCGCCCAGTTTTGCTACGAGTTCATAGCTAACGCTTGGCGGGACAAAAACAGTTTCATCTGTGCCTTCAACCACACCAAACATTATGGGATGCCCATTGACGCTGTGCCCATGACGTTGAATAGCTACCAAATCCTCAACGAAAGTAGGTTTTGGCAGTCTATTAACTTGCACGGGGCTAGATTCAGCGCGGGTGAATTCGTGTTTAACAGGTGCATAGCCTATGTTTTCTATTTCTATTTCTATGCCGAGGTATTTTTGTAGCTTTTCAATGGAATACTCACTAGGGACGTTTTTAAACTTCAGCCATCCGTAAATGGTTGAAGTATCAAGGCCCGTCGCGTAAGTGAGCGGTTTAATCCCACCTGCCCTTTGTAGGGAAATAGCTATTATCATGAGTGGGGAGTCATTTAATTTCATGTTGTTTCTCCATAAACCACGGTACTTCACGTTTAGTCCACACAGCGATATCAGATTTTGCACCCCTGTAGTAATTGTGATATGCAAAAACTGTATCACGATGTTTGTATTCGTCAGGCATTGCCTGCGCGAATTTAGTAAAACCCCTACTAGTAAGCCCTACGGGAGGGCACTTGACTAGCGTTAATACTTCAGCACACGCATGTATTTTTCTGTAACGATAAGTATACTCATCGCATAGAGCGCGACCTAAGTTCCAAAGCCATTTATAGTTCTCAATACTTTGTCCCGCCCACACAGTACATGGATGGTTAGCATGAGTAGCTTTGTAAGGAGCTTCTTCGCCATAGCGATCGTACACAGCACAAAGCATCTGTGCTGTTTCCAGCGGCATTTTAACGATGTGCTTATCGCAATGGAACTTGGCTGCTTCTACAGGTTGAGTGCTCAGAACAAATATATTCATGGCACTAACGTCTGGTGGGTTGGCCCTAGTGGACCAACAACAATAGCATAGATCAGAATACGAGCATGGGGGAAAGCAGCCCGTATTTCGTCACGTTCTTCGTGTGCTTCTTTCAGGGTAGGAAAATAGTTAGTCGTGTATTTTCCAGAACCATGATACCAGCAACAGGAGTAAGCGTTAGCTTCTGCCTGAACCTGCTGGTCGAAAGTTTCACGTGTGAGTTCTGCGTACTTCATAGGCGTTCCTTTCTTGAACACCTTACCAGTATATTACGTTACAATATCATTGCAAGCATCATTTTGTCAAACACCCTTTAATTTTTGTCTGGTGCTTTCGATCCACTGGATCACGGGTTTTACCCTGTCAAATTCCAGTGTGCCGAGGAATTTGACATGCAGGTACTTATACGCATTGATGTATACGGGGTCAAAATAGTGGTTACCGAGTTTAATCTGCTCGGCACTGAACATAAGTAGTTCCAGCATATCGCAAATTTTTAGCTGCCGTTCTTCAATTTCGCTCAAAGCGAATTGCAGCCCCAACATTTGCTCGGCTTTCTTTTCGGCTTTTTGCAAGGCTTCTGCAAACTCAGGAAAATTCCATTTACTTGTAGAAGGGATATCTCCAATGAGAATTTCTGCTACATCATGGTAAAGGGTTGCTAGAATAAGCTGCTTACTCGCATCCGGCCATACTTCGTTCAGCAGGGTAGCAACACCCCAAGAATGTGCGCTCACTGTTTGGCTGTCTCCCACAGTAGGTACGGTATGAAATCTTTTGATATACGCCGCCGAACGCACTGTCTGCATACGTTCAATGAGCGGCGGCTTATCCGTCGTGCTTATCATTTCTTTGCCTTTTCAAAACTTAGTTTCGCTTCCCCCCAATTAGGGCCGAATTCTGCGTCCACCACACTTGGTACTGCGAGTTCCACGCAGTTTTCCATAATCTCTGCTATTTTCTTAGCTACAGCGGGATCACCCACACTAATATCCAGCTCGTCATGAACTTGGATCATGGGCATAATGCCTTGTTCATACAGCAGCACCATTGCCTGCTTTGTTTGATCGGCAGCAGACCCCTGTATGAGCCTGTTCAGAGCCTTGTAGGTAAAAGCCCTACGTATACTAGCCCCGTGCTCTGCATGGGCGTCCTTGTAGCTTTGTGGCTTATGTATGCCATACTTCATAGGTTCCCAAAGGTCAAAGCGGCATCGCCTGCCTAGCAGTGTCCGTATAACCCCTTTAGTAGAAGCCCTGTTAGAAGTGTAGTCACTTAACTGCCGCACGAAGGGGACGCGCTCATGGTAAATTTTAAACAGTTCTTCAGCTTCCGGCAGGTCTAGCCCAAGCTGGTCCGCCAATTTATTTTTGCCCATCCCATAGAAAAGCCCTAAATTGATATCCTTAGCCTTTTTGCGTGGGACACCCACAATATCGGCAGCAATCTGGTGGAAGTCTGAATACTTATCTTTTTGGTACTCCTCTACAAAATCGGCAGCACCCGTAAGATCTAGCAAACTCGCATAATGAGCCACTAACCGAGGTTCTTGGCTGCTATAGTCAAAAGCCCCCCACAACTGCCCTTCTTCTGGCAGAAACAAGCTACGGATCATAGGGCCAATTTCTTGGTCACGGGCAGGCAACTGCTGTAGATTAGGGTCGCTATAGCTAAAGCGTCCTGTTACCGTGCCGCCTTCGTCGCTACGCAATGGGTGTATTTCAGCATGGATACGGCCCTTGTGCTGATGTTTAAGGATTGCGTCGATAAAGGTAGTGTACGCCTTATTCAATTCGCGAGCCTGAACAATCATCCTAGGAAGCGGATGTTTATGGGTTTTTAAAAAGCTCTTACCAAAACTAGGTGCGTCGGTCTTAGCTGTCCTGCCGTATTCTAATTTAGCAGCATCAAAAGCGCGAGCAACACTAGCAGCAGCCCATATATCAACAGGGACACCATACTCTCGTAAAATATGACTGAGAATATCTCGCTCTTTATTCTGTAGCTCGATTTTAATTTTCTCAGCCTTTTCCAAATCAACTCGTACACCTTTTTCCCTCATCTTTATCGTGACACGTTGAACTTTGAGCTCTAACTCAACAATGCTACTGATTTCTTCCTTTATAATCAGCCCTTTAAAATGCTGATACAACCGTAAAGTCATTGCAGCATCTTGCTCTGCGTAGGCTCCTACAAAAACGGCAGGAAGTCGGTACATCTCACTTTTAGCGTTAACCCCGAAGTCTTTAGCTGACTCGTTTAGCAAGCGTTCATCTTTACGCTCGTTTAGGTAATCCCTGCCCAGATTGTTCAAGCTGTAGCTAAAGCGGTTCTCATCTAACAAAGGTGCAATAACCATCGTATCTGCAATAAAGCCTAGGACTTCTATCCCCTCAGCTTTAAGCCAACCGACATCATATGGCGCGTTATGGAAAACATAGGTTTTTGTAGCATCACTGCAAAGGTCTTTAACCCATGCAAGGGTGCGACGAGGATCCAGATTACCACCATTAAGATGACGGATAGGGAAGTACCAAGCATCACCGTCAACAGCAACAGCCACTCCAATAACGTGACCATCGCCGCGAGGCCAACCACTTCCACGAACAGTAAGGTGCGGATCATACGTTTCAAGGTCAATCGCCACTTCTTTTGCGTGTGATAAATTGGGGAAGCTGTCCGGCATCACCCATTCGGTCGGCTGTGTGAACAAAGGTATTTGCATTTGACTTCACTTTCATGGCGTGACCACACGGGCAGCGGGGCCATCTATTCTTTAGGTTTCGGAAGGTCACTGTGCGACTTTCCTTGCCACACTCACAAACCGCTTGCATTGTCTTGTTCAACAATTCCATTACCGATCATCTCCGCTTCTACAAGTAGCAGATATCTACGTAGATCGCGTATATCATCAATGATGCCTGTGCTGCTAGGGTCGTCAGCAATAGTTGCAAAAACATCGTATTTCATTTTCCCAACCTGATTTTCTATGCGGTCCCATTTACGGGCAAGCATCATAAAAGCCCCTACTCCGCCGCGACGTTTCCAGCTATTGCCATAGCTTTCTTGTGCGTGGCAGAGCTTAACGAAGTCTTCATTGGCTAAGTTCTGCACAATATTCAAATTATGTGTAGGTTCTGTCATTTTAGCCTCCGCTGCATCCATTCTACACATGCCTTACGCCAATCGAGAGATGTGATTGTTTCAGCTATGCGAATACCGTCTAGCTTGTCTCCGTTTTTCCAAACCCTGTATGCTCTACGCATGGGTCCGGCCACGCCATTGAAAAATGAATTGGAGTACAGTTCATCTTCAAAGTCTAAGAAAAAACAGCTAAGGTCAAACATAAACATTTGGGGGTCCGTAACCAGTGGTTCAGGCTTGTAGTGCCCCCCATTTTCGCCGAGATGTAGGTATGGGTCGTAATCTGGCGAGATGTTTTCTACCTTCTTAAGCGTTTCCACATAAGCATGGAAACTGTCGCTCATCTGATGGTAGTAACCGACACTAACTCCGATCATAGCTGCAATGTATTCTTGCAGCATAGACATGTGCACAGCATTGGCTCCGTATGCCCCCCACACCATATCATTGCTGCGACAGCACACTGTCATATCCAACCTGCCTTCCCGCACTTTAAAGTAGATATGGGTATTGCACGGGATATCTTTGTAGTCGTTATCTGACCGCAGATCATGGACAGGATCCCACATAGCAAGGACCGTTCGCCTGTCATTGGGGTAGTTTTTCAACCTGTAGATAACATTAACAAGCTGGTCTTTATCAAACCAGTTACGCCATCTTGCGCCATAAGCACCGTGGAAGCTGTGCCCATTAGTAGAATATTCTTTCATACGCTTATTGTAGTAGCTAATCCACTCTACATCGTCACGACCAGCCAACATCCAAAGCCCTTCTAGGCAATGGAAAAACGGGTTAGCATCGCGTTCAGGGTAAAACAAAACGCGCTCACACGGATTTGTGTAAGTAGTGATAACAGGGCCAATCATTTCATGAACTGCCCCTGCACGGCTTTCAGCCAAAGGAGCAGTTTTTATCATTTGTACGCCTAAGTAGAGTGCCTCAGAGACGTTTCTAGCCTGTATTGTAAACATAACCCACCTATATGCTTTTAAAGAACTCGCGGTATTGCTCGCCTATTACAACGTAGTTGTGCAGATTAACTAGGGAAGTAAGCCCGTTAGCACGTATGTCGCGCAAGCCTTCTTCGCTAGGGATACTGTTAAGGATGTCGGCTAGTTCCTCAGCATTTTCTACTGCCAAGCAATTTACAAACGGGACCATATCGTCGTTGGGCCGTATCCAGCTTTTATGAATAATGTTCACACATTCAGCATCAAATGCCTCAAGGAAAGTGTACTGACTACCCCCGCCATCACCCTTAATTTGGCTCATATCTACATTGTAGTGAGACTGAAACAGTAATTCAAGGGCCGCTGTTTTTGTGCGGGGATACGCAGCTTTTGATTGAACCCATTCTGGATAATTGGGAATAATCTTAAACCGAGTATAGATACGGTTTTCAAAACCACGGATCTGTATTTTAAAGTCGTCTGGCAACAGCCTGTTTGCATCCAACAGGATATCGGTGTGCTTATCAAAATCAATACGGCTGACGCTTATTGCATGGGTGCGTTTATCGTTAATTTCGTACACACCCCTCATCATATAGGGGTGACGGATAAAGGTAGCTTGTGGGATTGTTTCAAGCCCCACCTTACGAATAACAATGACCCGACCATCCAAAGCAGGAAGATTCTTGAGTTCCGTAGGATCATGAACAACTAATCCAGCCCCACCTTCTTTATATAGGGTTGAACTTTCTTCTTGGAAGGTTTTTGCCGCCGCTACAATCAGTTTCTTATTAGTGCGGGATAAGGCTTCAGCCATACTAATATTACGATAACGCTTACCGTAACCGAAATCACGGGTAGTTTTTTCAGAACGCGAACGAATTTTAAATAATTCGACTTCAACTTCTGATTCTTGCAGAACATCAATAAGATGTGATGTGTAGGTGACCCAACCCCCATAAGGATTAGGGCTAAGATAAAATAGGTCAACTTTCATAGCATACCCTTTCTTAGGCTGATGCTTTGTATAAACTACGGGGAGTTCCTTGGCCTAGCTTAACACGCATATATTTATCCCACTCGCACAAGCTGTGTTCAATCGTACGCATATCAACTTCATTCATCGGGACATGTGGCTCTAGGTATTCACTGCTGCATTGCAACAATTCATACATTTCTGTATTCCAGTCGCGCTTGCTAGGGGTATCTGTTAGCATACGACCATGAATACGATTCAGCCCACGCTTTGCTCCGGGACCAGCATTAGCCCATGTCATCCTATCGTGTGCCAATGGCATGATCGTGTGGTTTAGATCTGTAACCACTTCATAAGCCATAAAGCCTCCGCCACCCCAGCCTACAAACAGACCGAGATGGTTGTGTATTTGCTGGAGGGAGTTGCTGCCCAACCCTGTTTCAGTGATTTGTTTACGATCATTCCAAACAGGAGTGAGAAAGTAGTCTACAACCACCTGCTCTTTAGGCAAACTAAGCCCCTGATTAGTGATTATGTAGGCTCCTGTAAACACTTTTTGCTTTTTATCTAGCATAGACCTAGCAAGCTGCTTAGTGCTTTCAGGATCCCACTCTGTTACCCAGTCATGGGCCGCTGCAAATTCCATCGTACCGAACATGCGGAAAAAGCAGCAGTTGAAAAATATTTCTTCAGGAGGCCTGTTGTGATGCGGACCCGTAAACTTCTTACGCATCCACACCGTTGTTTTATCTAACTCACGGAAAGCATTCGTAAACTTATACGTTTGCAAGATAGTATCCGTGGTCCAAGGCTGCGGTTCCCCCGCAGCCTTTTTGAGGTAGATACGATGCCGCTCATTGATCCAATAGAAAAACAATTCTACGTTTTCTTTGATCATAGCATTAATTACCGAGTGCGATCATTTTCTGGTTAACCGCCCAACGGATAAACGTAATCGCTGTTTTACGATCACTACCGCTTTCAATGTAAGCATCTACTGCTTCACCTACAGTTTTGCTCGCATAGATCATTTCAAGGTTTTTCTTGCGGACGCTGTTGTCGCGACCGGAGATCTTTTCTACCAAGATTGTAATGGTATCTTTATCATTAGACTTAGGAGCAGGGGCCGCTTTAGGGGCTTTTTCAACTTTCGGGGTATTTTCAACGGCGACAGCTTCGTTCATAACAGTTTCCCTTTTCTGGTGGGTGATAGCTTCTTTCCGCACATAGTCGTGCAGTTTAGAAGCGGATACTTTCTTGTTTGGAAACCCTCTTTTAAAAGACCAAAGGGGGTCACTAACAGAAAGATTCATGCTACGCCAGATGGCGTCAAGTTCTTCTTTAGAATAGTTTTCTTCTAACTGCCCTAACTCTTTGTAAACAATGCTTGAATCGTTCACGATTTTAGCTTCATGGGCCTGTTTTAAGGAAGAAAACTGATAAAACTCGTAAGGAGCTTTATCACCTTCGCAGATTATAAAGTACATATTCTGTCTCCTTTCTACGACAGTTACCATACCAAGGTAAGGGGTGATTATTGCACTGACAACTGCTTTTTTCTCCACCCGCCGATTGTATGCCACAATTTTTCGTTGCGCTTTGGTTCCTTCACAGTTTCCCAATTCGCGAACATTGCAGTGATCTTTAATGCTTGGTGATACCACTTAGGGCTGGTCCCCGCAGGACAGTTGTAGTGCAGTTCCATGACGACTTGCTCGACACTTTCTGGCATACGGGTTACAAAAAAGTCGTATTCTGCACCTTCGCAATCACACTTAATGCACTGCGGTTTGACTTTATCGAGAACCTTGGAATACTGATGGGCTTTTACAGTGATTTTTTCACGACCACGGTAAGAAAACATAGAGTAGCTCCCGTGATTCGTACCCGTAGTGAGGTAAAAGTCAATGGTTGTATTTTCACCACGGATAATTGCCCCATTGAAGATCTTAGCCCGTGGGTCATCGCCCACATTCTTTTGCAGAAGGGCGAAGTTTTCTGGTTCAGGCTCAAAGGCCCAAACTTCTTTCGCGCCATTTTTCAAAGCATAAGAGGTATATGCTCCAAAGTTAGCACCGATATCCAGTACCACTTTGTCTTTAACATCCATCCAGCCGTAGCTACGGGCTACTTCTTTGATGATTTCAGTATCGAACGAGTTTTTCCTAATGGTCAAGCCACTAGGATGAACAACGAGTTCTTTTTCCACCAAGCACCCTCTTTCTTAAAGTGTACGGGGACCATTTTGCACATGATCCCCGTTAAGACAAGCCCTAGTTAGGCGGCTTCTGCGTACTGCAGAGCTTTTTCCATTGCCTTGCGTTTCAGGTTCGCACCAGAGCCGAACCATGCGCTATACAATGCGCTGCCTTCTGTACTAGACCGTGTGGGGTGGTCCACAACGTACGTGACAGCGTTTAGTGCACCCCACCACGTTCCTTTGGCAGAAGCCATCGTGCTTCCTGGAGAGGACTCGTAGGCTTCGGCCACCGCCAAGGCATTGCGCTTGAACTCATCGCGCAGGGGTGGCATATCGTTAGCTGCAACTGCCTTCGCCCGTTCAATAAGGGTCTGGGGCTGCAACAATTCGGCAATGAAGTTATCCACATCAAAGGTGTTTGCCCTTTTGTTGGACAGGAAGGTGCTTGCTTCCTTGAACTTGTCCATTTGCCCTTGGCTCAGTCCCAGTGCTTCTTCGGCGGAATTAATAATGTCTTGGTCAAACATTTGTACATGCAAGACTCGGAACTTATTAGCCGCCTTGTCGTTCAAAGCAAGGGTGAGAGTATTATTGCAAACCACACGGATGGGGGTCAACATAGCTACCATTGACTTACCTACCTGATGGCTATTGTTCAACAGCATGTAGACGTTGATTTCATCGCCACCCGCAAGCTCAAAACCAGTTTTCAACTTAGCCAATGCCCAAATTTCTTTACCGCCTTTCAGGCTACCAGCAGTTTCCATATTCATGGAACCCGCATCGGTGAACCGTTTAAAAAACGACATAATTTCAGCATTTTGGAAAGGTGTGTATCCAGTTCCACAATGGCTCAATACAGTGTTATCGCTATCACGCACTGTAAAGAAGCTGTCTTCTACCAACTGCATTTCGCTAGTAGCCTGCGGATTAAACAGGTTAGGAACGAAAGTATTTTTTGCAACGTACGCCGGACGCTTGCTAACGGTCCAGTCGAGACCAGCCGCTACAAGCATTTCATCGGGAGACATAGTGCTGTCAACCTTAGTGCCGAGGCCGTGCCAAGGAACTTCACCAGCGTATGCCATTGTTTCAATCAAATGTGCCATGATCTTTCTCCTTCTATGGCGGGTTATTTTCAGTGGATAGTGGTAGGTATTTCACAAACTAAGGATGGAAGTTTTTGCAGGTATTCCCACGTAACATCCAACCAGCCTTCATCACCTTGTGCGTTAAAAACAATTTTCAAACGCGCATGGGTATCGTGTTCATACACATCGGCTATAGGGTATTTAACCCCTGCTTCCAGTGCAGATTCTAGTGTGCTTGGTGCGAAACAACGGTTGAAACCTTTTGCAATAGCTTCATCGTTGGCTTGCAACATGCTTTCTTTGGTAAAGTACGGGACGCTAACTTCCTGCAACACAAGACCTCCTAAACAACTTACAACCTATTAAGCCACTGGATATTGTTGTTGACTACAACTATTTTATCAATGGGGTATCAAATAACCTCGGGTACGCATTGGGTGCACTAGATGCAGCCCATACTTAGCCCGAGTTAATCCTACGTAAAACACCCGTGTTTCATCTTCATCTGATGTTCCTGTTTTACGCCACATGCTTTGAGTACTACCGCTAGAATCAGTGGTCAGTAGTACATTTTCCGCCTCACGCCCTTTAGAAGCATGGATAGTGGAAATCGTTATACGGGGCTTTGTATCCAGCGTCTGGCCTTTTTTCATACAGGCTACAAGATACCTACGGTCCCTGTCTGTAATGCGACCTAATCCATCTTCCCAAGAGAGGGTGTGCATCAACCCGTGGTGTTCCATCAGGTCTTCAATACCTAAATACGATTCCTCACGTACATTGGGGAGGGTCTTATACCCGTATTGAACCTGCGTATTTAGCAGCATGTATTTATATACGGTACGAATATCTACAGGCCGTGCTTTTTCGCCATTACGGAGAGCTTCCCAAATACGTACTGCGTGTAGCACATCACTGTCTATCGAACGGCTTGCGTTATGCGTGTAGAGCAACCCTCGTTGCCTGACTTCTTCCTCTAGTTTAGCCGCGCCTTTCCTAGTGCGACTAAGCAGCAGCCACTCTCCCTTTTCTAAATTCACTTCTTCACTATGGCGATGCCACTGAACTTCGCCATTTTCTAGGCGGGGCTTAAACAGTTTTTGTCTGCGCTTAGGTATTCTTTCTACAACCTTTTGGCTAACGAGATGATGGCTTATGGGCATCCTGTAACTTTGCCCTAGAACTTCTGTATTGCCCTCAAGATTAATGAACTGTTCAATATCTGCACCAGCCCATCTGTAAATAGCTTGGTCATCGTCGCCTGCTACGTAGGCGTGGTCTGCCTTGGCTATAATTTTACGGACCATTAACCACTGTAAGGCTGAAAGATCTTGGGCTTCATCAATGAATACGACTTCTAATTTCGGGGATAAATCTCTTGTGACAAATTCGCTGATAAGGTCTGTGTAATCAAATAAGTTTAGGTTATCTTTGTAATGCTGTAATCCTCGATTTACGTAGTCTACCCTTTGCCAGTCTGTTTTGAGCGGTACGGTGGAATAATTGTAAATTTCACGTAGCGGCTTACACATGATCCTAGACATATTTATTAATTCTAAAAATTTATCCCCGTAACCAAAATCCAACTGCAATACGTTTTCTGAGTGCAGCATCCCTTCAGAGGTGCTTACAAATCCACCGACCTTTAGCCAGCTCGCCACTTCGCCATAATGGTCAGAGGTCATTACCTGTTGGCGCGTAATCCCGATTTGACCATACGCTAGGCTATGCAATGTTTTGAAATACGGTAACTCTTTCTCGCTAATACGAAACTTGTACATCGCCCGCATCATCGCTTCGTTTGCTGCCGCTCGCGTAAAAGCGAAGTAACCTATTTTATCTGGGGCTACTCCGCTTTCCATGTAGTGTTCAACAAGGGATAAAAGCCTCGTTGTTTTCCCTGTTCCCGGAGGACCAAGGATAATATTCATATCACAACACATCTTTCCCCCGCTTTAGCTCAGGTAAATCAATTTGTTCTTCTGGCTGCAATGGTCCTGTAAAGTATTCCTGTGGCAAGCTCCAAACATGGATCCCCTTACCTTTGATGCGCCAAAACATTTTTTCAGCACTAAGGTCGGTTAGCCGTAGCGTGACACGATTTGAAGTGTAGTGGTTAAAGTTATTCACAGACAAATGTTTTTTAATGTCTTTGATCTGAAAATAAACTTTTCCCTCTAGCCATACTGCAATCCCCTGCAAAATATCGTCACGTGTTTCACCACGTGCCCTATCACAGCAGAAAGAAAACAACAGGTCTTCAAACTCACCCTTATGCGTAGCGTCTGGCGGCACTTCCACAATAGTGACATTATCCAGCAACATCTGCATACGTGTTTGCCATGCCCGACCATTAACCGTGATAGGAAACTTATTGATTTGAGACACACACTCCCTTTGGAACTGAGACTGCGTAACCAAAGCCTCCGTGCTTAACTCTACACGCTTACTGTCTACAGTAAGGATCCAGATGGGTGGGTCGCCATCAATTTTGGTTAAGCTGGAAAGGTCATTGTTCGTTTGTCCAGGACCAACCCCAAACTTACGTGTCAAGCACATACTTTTGTTGCAGAAACTAGCAATAGGTTGATCTTCACACTTGTAGAAATAATCTTTTTTCTGCAACTGCTTTATGATGGTTCCTACTTCTGCATGGCCCAATGGCGGCTTGAGGTACTCCAGATTGTATTTAGCAATGAGCTGTTCCCAGTTATCGGGATCGGAAAGCCGAGCATACACCCCTAAACTAAAAAGGGAGTTGTTACGACTGCCTTCACCAAAACCCTGAGCACATAGCTGTTGCAAGCATGGCGGACCGTCTGGCAGCAGTTCTTGTGCCTTGGAGGGGGCTATCTTAGTGGCTAGGAACTTAGCGGGGTCTGATACCCGTTTGGTAGCAAAAGCTATGAATTCTTCAACCCCTAGCGAATTGCCTTCCAAATCAAACCCGTAGCGTGTAGTCCTGTCTCCAGCGAAATAAGGCATATTCAAGAAATTGCCTGTATCACCACGATCTACAAGCAGGTGTGTTTGTTTTGGAAACACTTCGCAACCAGCGGACCCAAGAGCAGCGGCAATTTCTGTCAGCTTTGGTTGAAGGTCCTCGGCAGGTATTTCTTTCTTAAAGAAAAAGAAAATATGCGCCCCGCCACTCTTACTACGGCAAACCACTGCGGGGAGATTATACTTTTCTAGGCGTTTGGTATAATCCGCATGATTGATATTATACTCATCTATATCAATAGCACCCCAATGGCATGAGTTATTATCTTTGATAGGGATAATGCCCAGCCCAACTTCACCATCTAAATGCTTTTGCCAATGTTCAATGGTGGTTTGTTCACGCAGAACTCTTGCAGCACCTTTTTTCTTGCCTTCTGCGTCTGAATTAGAAACTTGGAATGTACCATGTGCACGGTCATTGCCTGCGAAAAGTTCAAATAACTTTTGAGCATTCTTCATAACTACCCCATAAAACAAAAGGGGACGGCACAATGCCGCCCCCTACTTCCTCACTTATTAGAAAGGAACATTATCGCTTGCTTCACGGAGTTCTTCAGTAGGCTCTTTAACCTTAACTTCACCCGCACGAACGGATTGGCTGAAAGCCACTGCCATTTGGAAAAGTTCTACATCTTCCTCTGCTTTTTCATCAAGCATACGACCACGGGTAATTTCCCACCCGAACCAATTACCCTTATCATTGCTTTCAGGGACAGTGCGGAGGTCGTATACGTGTGACATCATAGGCAGAGTGTACAACTTACCTTCGCTATTACGCGCTGTAAGTGACTGCATATTGGTAGTCCAAACACGAGCCTTTTTAAGCTGAGTGCTTGTCATTGTAATCAGGCAACGCTGTGGTCCAAGTTCAGGATGCAGGAGCAATACGAAATACTGCGCCGTATTAGTCAACAAGTTACCGTTAGGAAGGATATCGTTGTTACGATCATCCTTACGGGTAGTGTGGACAGCATGGTCGTCTGGGCCATAGCTTGTAACATAGCCACCACCCTTTTCACGAGGTGTCCACTCAACATAGCGGCGATTGTAGTAGCAAGGGATTACAGAAACCCCCACAGTACCATCGTACGCTTCGTTAAGTACCGTGTTGTACATCATGCCTGCTTCAGCATCCTTCACATAAGCCCCATCACGCTTATTAACCTGTGGCGACAACTGCCCCAGAATACGCAGGAAGGGGATAGCTAAGTCTTGAGTGCTGACATCTTCTAGCCCGACACCAGCAAAGTTTTCAAAACTCATCGGTGAAACAGTGGTTAAAGCTGTTTCTTTTTTAGCAACCATATCTTTCGCCATGACTCATTTTCCTTTGATCTTTGTTTTACGCCCAGTGAAAACACCGAACAAATCTTGAGGTACTGGACGCCCTGCCTCGATTTGCTCTTTTACAAACGCCTTTAAAGTCATAGGTTCTACCCATTCTTTTTGTGACGTATTGTAACCCTTGTCGGAAAGATCATTTATAAGATCTTTCGCTACATTGTCTTCGTTACGCCCGAAGCCAATGGAAACTACGTTTTTAATCAGGTCACCAAAACTGTTAGACCGCAGCCAATTAAAGGCATCTTGTGTGCGGTCTTTTGGAATATTGGCCCCATAAAAAGGTGTGACAGTAACAATAGAACCATCCGCCATGCGAAGCTCACGCAACCCGTGCTCTTCCAAAGCGGCGGGAAGCAGGTCTTCCGAAACTTTACGGAGTTCTTCCTTTTTGGCTTTTGCGAGGTAGTCAAGTGATTCTATTTCATGCTCCAGATCCAACTGCCTACGGACCAAATTAGCGACACCTTTTAAATCCCCTTCGCCAAGCGACGAAAGGCTAGTAGCTGCTTGTTCAAACATACTGCTCTCCTATACTTTCTGATATAGATCTATGCTTATTGGAAGATACCTGTTTTCCAACCTGTCCCACTTCAATACTTTAAACTTCCCATTATTACTTAGTGCAGCGATAGCACAGGAAATACCTATGCACACGGGGTCGCCTGAAAGTATAAGGAAATCGTTATCCGTAAACTTACTCAGCTTACGTTCTATGCGCCTAACAGTAGGCATTGCAGACAAAGCAATTTGGTCTTTGGCAGGGACAAGTATATCAAGGTCGCCGAAACTAGCGGCATCGGATATATCCCGTCCACGCATTTCCTGAGTAATATAAACTGTCACGGCTTTCTCCCCGTTATTGGAAACCTATAATGCCCGTGCCAAAAATATAAGACAAGCACTATTTTATCTTACTTTTACTAATAGGGGGGGTTTTGGCAAACGGATGCAATAAAAATATTTACACGCCAATATCTGATATCCCGCTATCCCACTATATTTAGTTTTTCCGTCGGCGCAATTTTTGTCCGATGAGAAAATAGTTTTTGTTTTTTGCCCAGCCCCCCTATATAGTAAAGTTCCAGCCAACAGAAAGGGCAGTGGTCAAATGTTAAGATATAATTTCAAACTCAAGCCGTTTCAGCATCAAATGGACGCGCTAGTTAAGTCCCATGACAAGCAAGAGTATGCTTTGTTTTGTGAGATGGGCACAGGTAAGTCTAAAATACTTATTGATACAATGTGTATGCTTTACGATTCTGGTAAAATCCGAGGTGCTTTAATCATTGCACCTAAAGGGGTTTATAGAAATTGGGAACGTAACGAGCTACCCACGCACATGCCAGACCACGTGCAGTATGAAATTATTGTATGGTCGCCCTCGCAAACACAGCGTCAGTTAAAAGAACTGGACCGTGCCTTTGTCACAGATGATGACCTACTAAAAATTGTTGTCATGAACATTGAAGCCTTTAGCACGGACAAAGGCACTGCTTTCGCCAACAACTTTACGCGAAGAGTGCCATGTTTAATGGTCGTTGATGAAAGTACCACAATTAAATCGCGTAAGGCTAAACGCACTAAGAATGTGGTAAAGGTCGGGCAAAACGCAGCGTACCGCAGGATCATGACGGGTTCGCCCATTACCCAATCACCATTGGACCTTTACAGCCAATGTGAATTCTTGGGTGACTATTTGTTAGGGTTTCAATCCTATTGGTCTTTTCAAAACAGGTATGCTGTTATGGTCAGGCGCAGCATAGGATCACACAGTTTTAATAAAATCACGGGCTTCCAAAACTTGTCCGAGCTCACAGAACTTATTGAAAAGTTTAGTTTCAGAGTCCGTAAGGAAGACTGTTTAGATCTACCACCCAAGCTGTACACCAAGCGTACCGTAGAACTTACAGATGAGCAGCTTAAAATCTATAGTCAGCTAAAACGCCTAGCCCTAGCAGAACTTGAAAATGGCGAAACCGTCACAGCCCAAAACATCCTTACTCAGTTGCTACGCCTGCAACAGGTATGCTCTGGCTTTGTGAAACTCGACACAGGGGAAATACAGGAAATACCCTCCAATAAGCTAAACGAGCTTATGGAAACTTTGGAAGAAGTTACAGGGAAAGTTATCATTTGGGCTAACTACACCCACGATATCCTCATGATTGAAAAAGCTATTGCTGAGGTATATGGTAAAGACTCTTGCAATACCTACTACGGTGCTACAGGAGATAAAGAACGCCCTGAGATTGTAAAAAACTTCCAAGATATGGACCACCCACTGCGTTTTTTCATTGGTCAACCGCGCACGGGGGGTTATGGTCTCACCCTGACTGCCGCTACAACAATGATCTACTTCAGTAATGGATACGATTTGGAAGTGCGGCTACAAAGCGAAGATCGCGCACATAGAATCGGACAAACTAAAAATGTTACTTATATTGATATTGTCGTTGAGAAAACTGTGGATGAAAAAATCTTGGTGGCCCTGCGTAACAAGATAAATATTGCTACGCAGGTATTGGCAGAAGATTATAAACAGTGGTTGATTTAGGCGGTAGCCATTTGGAAAGCGTGTTTTTCAACTTCTGAAACACGCGCTGTCCAACCTTTCCCAAACGTAGGGAAAATTGGCAATGATTCAAGGAACTTCTGCCGTTCTTCACACAGTTCTGTTACCAGTTCACTTGCGTTGCAGGCTTCAAGAGCTTTCAACGTAGCTGGTCCTATTGCACCATCTTGGTTAGCACCAACGATGCGCTGCAAGAACTTGGCTGCACGACCTGTGCCGCTGTTTACAGAAAAATCAAACGCAGCGTAATCTAGTCCTTCGGGAAGATCGTCACCACGGATTTTGTCCCAATACAGTTTCTTGTAAAGGGGCTTTACGTCATCTATTGAAAGATGGCGCATTGTCATCTCATCAATTTCATGTCCTACGTATTCTTCCCAAACTTTTTTAGTTACCCCAAGGTTTGTCATGCCTCCGGGATCTTTTGGGTTATTTACGTAACCACCTTCGTGTTTGATAACCAACGAGAAGGCTTCATCAAAATTCTCTCTCACCCTGCTCTCCTTTGTGCGAGAATTGCCCCCAACGGGTCGTTAGGGAACAAGTTTTGGTATTCCATGGAACTGCGTTTTTGAGGAGCGGCTGGTCCTACGGGAGGGGCAGCAGGAGTAGGGTAGCCAGTTCCGGGTCTTGGATTAACTGTGATGGTATTCCCACTTACCCCTGATTCAGGGTTAGTGGTGGGTGTGCTAGGCACAACAACAGGTGCTCCACGAGTATCTACAGGGGTCGGAGATACCTGTGGGATAACCAAGGGCTTGTTTTGTATGGCAGGCATCTCTTTAAAAGTACGAGGCTGCTTAGGGGCAGGCAATTGATTAGAGGGCAGCACCGAAGAAGGTTCTACAGGAGTTTCTTCAGGTTTTTCTTCTTTTGCATACGGACGTCCATCAGGACGTAGCCCTAAATTGTACATATACCCCTGAAGTTTATCCTGCTGGCGTTTAGTAGGAGTACCGTTTGCCCCTGCTTTTTCAGCAAGAAGTTTTGCAAAATCTGAATCATACATAACTTTTTCCATGACCTGATCAAATGCCGCCCGTTGGCGAGCATTGATGAACCTTCCGCCGAAAGCAAAAGCGAGATACTCTGGAGAAACTTGTTTTTGACCTGCGGAACGGACAGCATTAAATAAACTTGGAAGAGTAATGCCCGTGTACCGTTCAAATTTATCAACTCCCGTAAGAGTTTGCATAGCAGAACCCTGTGCTCCTGCATCTGCATAGAGTGCTAATCCCATCCCCTTCGCAGCAGTCTCTAAGTTTTTAAGATGCTCTTTTCCCAAAGACATTTCAAGAGCTCTGCGGTTATCGTTAATTGCTTGCAGGAACCCTCCTGGATTAGAAATATCATTTGTCTCCCGTAAACGGGTCCAAACAGCTTGATTAAAAGCCTCTTTAAGTCCAGAATCATTAGCTGCATCTATTTTACTGACTATGGCCTTCATATCTGCTGGTCTAGAAATAAGCTGGTCAATGTACTGTTCCGGAGAGAGCTCGGCAGATTTAACTCTATCCAACAGTTTATTTACCCTATCGCTATTAATAGCTGCCTGACGAGCTTTTAATTCAACCTGCCTTTCAGCCATAGCAGAAGCAGCAGATTGCACATTAGACAATTCGTCGTGCAAACCGAGAGTTGTTAAAATCTCTCTATTCTTAGTGATAAATGTTTCTAGTTTACTAGGAATAATGACACCATCTTTCACAGCGGTATCTTTAGCCCCATCTAAAATAACATTTCTCATAGAAGCAACAGCTTCTGGTTTATCTTTATAAAGATTTAAAAAGTCTGTAGCATTTTCAACATTTTTCGTGAAAGATTTCGCAACAGCCTCATCACTCGTTACGTAACGAATGTCATTGGGCCGTGAGGCACTGCTAGGAGATAAAACTTGATAGGCTATCCCACGTTCAAAAGGCAGGGCATACTCTTCGCGATATCGATCTTTAAACTTCACCCAATTTTCATTGGTAGAATAATACAAATTACCAAATGTATCCAACCGTTCTTTAAACTCGGCAAGATGTTTAATATCACTGCCTTGATTATTCGCAATAGCAGCAGAAAGTTCATCGCCTACCTTATCGCGATATTTTTTCCAAGTTTGAAAATTTATGACGCTAGCTTGATCGTTCACAAAATCACGAATGACTTTTGGCAAATAACGATCTACATCATTAGGTTTATCAACTGTTCCTTCAAAAAAGGCTTCTCTAATCGCTTTTTTCACAGGATTAAACAAGGCTCCAGGATTAGCCTCGTCAAGACCAATATCCGTCGCTAATTTATCTAATTCAACCTTTTTATCGTCTTTTGCTTTTTGCAAAGCACGACGAATATTAGCACCCTCTGTAGCCCTATTTTCTACATTAGGGAATGTACCAGCGAGTCCTTCTGATTCTTCGCGAAGAGCGCGTTGTGCAGCAGATAAAGCTCCTTGTTCGCCTTCTGTGATGCTATGGAGCTGAGAAACTACTGCTGTAGGAGCGGCTTCTTTATAAGGGTTTTTCAAATCAAGAAAATTTTGTACGGTTTCTATGTTCGTATTAATACGTTCCACATTCCTACGCGCAGATTCTCCGGAAGCAGCGCGTTGTGATGCTTCTTGGCCTAACCGCAAAGTAGTATCTTGCGATAATTCAGCAGGAGTCAGGGTTAAAGGAGTCCCTGCTTTTTTAAATTCTTCGGCAATCCGCTGGGCTTCTTGCAAATTACCATTTTTCATCGCGCTGTCAAATGCTTTTTGCATTTCAACACCGATAGTTTCTTGCGCTTTATCTTCTAGAGCTTGTTTACCAGAACCAAAAGGCAAAGACTCATGCGCCCACGAAAGTAAATTACGAGTAGGAGACCATTTATAAAGCAGTTTTGCTCCTGCTACTGCCAGAGTAGGGAGAGTGCCCCCTGCAATATCTCCCACACCTGTGCGGTGACCTGTGAATTCTTCTTCAGCAGTACCCGTTGCTCCAGAAGCAGCATTAGAAAGTAACTCTGCCAAAGTTACTCGTGCTGGATTTGCTGCGAAAGCATTAAGTCCTTCATTAGCAGCACCGACTAAAGCGCGACCTGCGTAATCTAAACTACCTCTAATCCCAGGAACTGCAGGAATAAGAGCATCGCGTTGTATCGCCTCACGAGCAGCGGTACCTGAACCAGTACCTATTTCTTGCAAAACACCATTTCTGTTCACAACAATAGCAGGGGTAAACGGACGTTGCCCTGCTATCATGTACGGAACATACGCTGACGCTTCACCTGCTCCAGCCAAAACTTTTTCACCAAAAGTTGTCGGTTTCCTAGGTTCTCCTGCGCCCATACTGACACTACCAAGACCAAAAGGAAGAGACAACAACTCCTGTTTTTGTTTATAATCGGCAGCGTTAAAAAACCGAGTAAGGATATTTCGGTTTGCCTGCGGATCATCAGAAGCCTCGAGCAGCCCAGATTTTTCTGCCCCGTATGCTAAAGCATTGATAGCTATGTCGGGGAGTGCGAGCAACGTCTTATTGAAACTACCGAAATAAGCACTCGTAAGACCAGTTCCTTCATCGGGAACCTTTTTAGAATACAAAGTATCTTGATTAGCCGCATCAGGAAGGACCATAGTCCGTTGTCCTGCCGCCGTCATTCCAGGAGACTGAACATCAATAGAACGTGCAGGGGTAGGTTTTCCCGAGTCAGAGCTGGATACGGGAACTCCCCCAAGCTGCTCGGAAAGATCAGGTGTCTCCACTGTATCTTGTTTCGACATAGTTTTCCACCTTTATCACTGGATGACTCTTAGTCCATCTTTAGTACGGTAATGTACGCCATTCAAATTAATACCATTATTTTTGAGTTCCAACAAATAACCCTGTTTATCAGCAGGAAACGGATCGTTTTCTGTCCCTGTTGGAATACGCTCTAAATACAAAGGAGGCCTATTTTCTTGGCGAGCCCGTTCAAATTCAATTTGATTACGTAGTTCCCTACCAAGTGTTTGAATTCTGACCATTGCCTCTTTAGGATTTTGAAAAAACTTTTCTGGTTGAGCGACAAGATCATCGGTAATTTTAATTTCACCGAGCGGATGTCTATCGTTTTGAGAAAAGGCTTCTCTAACCTGTTGACGAGCAATTTTCATTTGCTCTACAGCAGCGGCATTATTATAAAATTCAGTCCAACCACTAAACTTTTCAGGGGTGAATGTTCCAAGATACCGAGTAGACAGGCTTTTCATTGTACCCACTGGACCCGTTGCGTTGGAAGTAGCTGCTAAAAGATCGTCCAAACTACGCAGGTATTTCTGACCAGCATCGATTTTATTATTGGATTCTTCCAACTGTTTATCCGTCATTTTGCTATATGTGACGAAAGGTTTGTCATCTTTTTTAACAAAATAGCGTTCCGGACCATCCCCTGTAATCGCACCGATAGTACGTGCGGGGTTATTAGCAGCCCTTTGAACAGTAGCGTTCTGAGCTTGTGCGACAGCTTGCGACAACTCATCGCCACCGCCTGCTGCCGTGGTAGCTGCTGCCATTGTAGTGGTCGCCGCAGGTGCTCCCGCAGCCGCCTGCTTCCTAAGAATTTCCTCTGCCAACTTAGGATCACTGTTTGGAATAGGTATTTTATCCCCAGCACCAGTCGGCTCATTAGGAAACTTAAAGTTTTGACCTTGATACGGGCCAAAGGTCGGTGTTTGAATAGTAGCATTACCATCTTGACGAGTTTTAAGAACATCAGTAAGTTTGCCTTGAATCCCTTTGCCAGAATCAAAGAAAACTTTCATCCCACCTTCAACATAGAAATTCTGTTTACTGACTGGGTCAGTAAAGCCGATAACTTCTCTGATACCGAAATTACTATTCGGATCCAAAATAACGAATGGATTAGATGTACCGCCTGCTGTTTCCATTTTCTCATTAAAGAGTCGGAACGGTGCTGTGATCGGCTTGCCATTAGTAGCATCGTGGAAAGTTTGGCCTTTCTGTACGGCTGTTGTACGAGGGCCATATGTTCCATCTGGTTGCATGATCTGAATATCAACAGCCGCTTTAACATCTTTATCACGCAAACTGGCGAGGAAGGTAGGATCAGCAGGGAAAGCACCTTGAGGAAGAGGCTTACCATCCAACCCAACAATACCATTTTCTGTTCTACGCGCACCCATAATAGTGTAACCAAGCGGAGCAGATGAGTCAGGCACGGCAAAGGAATCAGTACCCGTAACCCCATACTGAGCAGCAATAGTACGAGTTAGGCGATCTTCTCCAGCAGCTTCAGTGAAAGCTGTTTTCAATGCGTCAAGACCAACTGTCTGGCGTTGTAGTTTATCACGCTCATAAGTATCCATGGCCGAAGCACGAATCTGCTGCCGCAGCTTTTGTTCTTCACTAGAAATTTTGCCCATAGTAGCAGCAAACTCTGGCAACGCAGCACCAATAGCAGAGCCGACACTTCCTGGAGTAGACATGATCCTACCACCAAGGGCCATGATCCCCAAAGCCTGCTGGAATTTAGTGTCCTGTGGACCAATGATCTTTTCGCGCTGTGCAACCAAATCTTCATAACTACGCTCTGGACCAAGGGCTTTATTAGCTAGACCCTGATACCGTGCAAGAATATTCTCATAGTTGGAAGGACCAACTGCGCCTTTAGCACTCATAGTAGCGGTGGGAGCATTTGTGATCTTTTGCCCTGTAATAGCATCGTACTGATCAGAAGGCAGACCAACATCCTGTACGTCATTATTTTCAGCATAAACAGAATTATCAGGTGTTGCAGCAACAACACCCTGTGGACCAGTACCCCCTGCAAGATGCTGAGCACCCTCATCATCCACAACAAGTTTGGTTATCCCAGTACCATGAGCACGGGCTTTAGGGGTGTATTTTGAAAACAGGTTGCGAGCTAAAACCTTATTCATCACGCAGTACCACCTAGCTTATTAAGAGCTGCCGCCCCACCGAGGGCCGCGATGCCGCCACCAATAACCTGAGAACCGATAGAAGCAGAAGGAGCACTTGCAGATGTAAGTGTCTGCTGAGAAGTAGGAACTCCTTTGTAGATATCAGAACGGAAGCCGAGGCGTTGGTAAGGCTCATACATCTGCTGTAAAGTAGATTGACGTTGAGCATCCAAAACCTGTTGCTGTTGTTTTTGTTGGGCTTCGCCAATCTGGTACAGCTGATTAACCTCGTTACCGCGCAGTTTAGATTGCAGTTCGCCAAGAGCAGCTTGCTGCACTCCGAGTTTACCGAATTCAGTACCAATACTGCCTATGCCAAGACCCAATGATCGACTAATTTCAGCTTGCTGCGCTGCAAGACTACCACCCATTTGGGCAGTTGCTAAGTAACCTTGGGCCGCTTGACCTTGACGAGACATTTGGTTTTGAAAATTCTGCATAGAAGCCTGCTGGGCAGCATTATAATCACGCCCATAGGCTTCACCAATACTGTTTCCAAGATTACGTTGATTTTCTGCTGTCTGAACACCGAATCTGCTGCCGCCAAAAGCTCCCGCCTTAGTGGCTGCTCCAGCATTATTTAAATTGTTTTGAGCATATTGCCGACGGATAGCATCTTCAACATAGCTTTGATAAGGGTTAAGGAACCCCTGAACAGAGTTAGGATCATACTGTTGAGTCATGCCTTGGAAGGCTTGTCCACCTCTTTGTGCGTAATCCATCGCTCCTGGAAATGCAGATAAAGAACTTAACCCGCCTGCAATAACATCCCGCCCTTCGCCTAACGTCGAAGCAGAACCCGTAAGAGCACTAGCCCCTGCATTAATAAAAGGTAAAAAAGAACCCACACCAGAAGCAGCTAACTCACCTGCTTGAGTCTGCAAAGGAGATACTGCTGCCGTATTATAAGTAGGAAGCTGAAGCGGAGTGCTTGTAAGGGCGGTAGCATCCTCCAAAATACCAAGACGTTTGGCTTCTACATCAGGGGCTTCCCTGACAATTGACTCTGTGGTTGTATTTGCCATTATGCCCTAGCCTCTAATTTGTGCATCAGCTTGTACATTTTTTTCGCACCTTGAATGCGACTTCCGTTGCCCATACCACGAACAGCTTTAGCAGTCATAACAAACTCGCCATCGCTTAGTTTAGCAGGAATAGAATCACTGGTCCCTGTTCCAGGACCATTTAAATGGCCCCCTGACATACGAAGATCTGTAATCCCACCTTTAGCTGCCCGCATGGGGGAGCGCAGTTTAGGATTATTAAAATATTTATTCAGATCTTCTACCGTCATAATCGGCGAATTAGCTGTTCTCACAGGGGTGTAATTAGCTCCTGCAACCTGCTTACTCGTAGGGGTAAAGTTTTCTTGGTACGGGATGAACTGGTAAGGGTTAAATCCGGCATCCCTTTTAGCTGCGTCCGGTAGATTATTCCCAGGACCAGTCACATACTTTTCTGGGTTTGCCGCTATCAACTCATTAGCTGTCGGACCTGAAAACTGTGGACTCGCAGCGGTAGGAACTGCCGTAGTTTTAGGAGTATCGAACAACCCAAACGCCGCCGCTCCGCCAGCCGCGACTGCCGCGAGTGGAAGGTAACTCATAAGTCCTGGAGTAGCCTGCTTCATAGCTAAAGCTAAGGCTTGATTAGCAGTAACCCCTGTAGATTCTGCAATAGCTTTTGCTTTTGCAATGATAGCCGGATCCGTAGGGCTTGGGTCGGACGGGAGAAGAATATTTTTAATTTTATCGGTAGCACTGTCAAGAGCAGAAGGCACACCTGTTTTTGGAGCTCCGCCACCACCGCCCGCCGCCTGTTGTTGCGGGGCAGGAGCTCCACCGCTATTTGCTGTGGTATCGGCAACCCCACGGGTAGCGTCTCCCGGATCATAAGAAATAGGTTTAGAAGATTCAACAGGTTGTCCCATTACCTGTTTAACAGGTTGATCCGTACGGGGCGTTTCTGTAAGCGGCGTTTCCGCAGGAGTTCCAATAGTTTTAGCTTCTGACCCACCCAAGAAAGAAGGTAGAATAGAACGTTCCATGGCGTATTGTCCGGAAAGCCCGAGGCCCGAAGGAAGTCCTGCCTGAATACCTGCCAAGAACCCCTCGCCAGAAGCAGAACCGACATTGGGCAAAATACCTTTGAAAGCCCCCGTGATGCCTGTGGCGTCACTAGAAATCATACCACTAATACCAGACAACGCTGCCCCTGTAGCACCACCAATCAAAGCAGATTTAAGTGCATCGGCAGGTTTATCACCATTGATTAAAGAAGCTAGTCCAGAGCCAACCGCTGCCCCTGCGATCGGGCCAAGACCAGAAGCTCCAAACACCACAGGAAGAATAATTTGAGTAGCAACTTTAAAAACACTTTTAAAGTTAAAAAACTCATGAAGACCTGTTTTAGGGTTAATTGTCCCACTACCCCCACGTGCACGAAGCATCGCCATTTCTTGAGGGTTAACATGGGCCAAAACTGTATCACCATACCTGCCTGCGTCTTGCAGCTTCTGGGCCATTTGCGGAAGGTTCGCGATGCCTCCCTGTGCCATCCCGATAGGTGGCTGCATTTGGGCCATAGGAGGGGCCATAGGTGGCTGCATTGGAGCGGTAGCCCCCTGCATTTGCTTTTTCACCACATTAGATAAAACAGAAAGATATTCCGCACTATACTCAGGAGGGAGATCTCCTTGATTAACCATTCCTTGTGCAATAAGTTGTTGCACTGCTTGAGCATAGTTTTGTTTGTTCTGACGCAAAAATTCAATAATCTGCAATAGTTTGTTTAGTTCTTCCGGAGGAAGTTGAGAAATCATTTCTGAAATAGATTTAAGTTGTTGAGTCAGTTCAGGAGTAAGACCTCTGAACATAGAGTCAACAGCTTTAACCGCTGCCATAGGCACTTGCGGTTCTTGCTGCGGAGGAGCCGCCATATTCATTTGTGGAGCGAGTGTCTCAATGCCCTGCATAGCGCGTCCCTACGATACGTATATTCACTTTGGCAGGGCCAGAGCCTGATACTGGCAACTGACAACTTACCCGTTTATGTTTAAAAAAACAAGTCACACAGTAGTCACAGAAACAGAGCCAACTGTTCCGGTAGCGAAAAGACCTCGAACGTAAGACGAATTAAGTTGCGGGATACGCAAAGCTCCTGCCGCCTGAAAGATAGTCCCTACTTCTAAACCATACTCATCGCTTTGAAGGTTAGTCAGAACAATAGTTGTCTGGCGACCTTCTCCAGGATTTCTAATGGCAACCACCAAGGCATCTAATGCTCTGATTAAATCTTGAAAATACCGTTGATCGTACGCTTCAGGGGGACGAGAAAAAGCAGGGAATATACCACCATAATCCATCAACGACCCCCATCTGGACTTACATCAATACGGGGAGACCCAAGACCCCAACGAGTCCCGACCTTGTTACTTTCGATACGAAAAATTAAAGAGCGACCCCGAACACGAACATTCGCAACCGTAGTATACTGGTCTACTGGAACTGTCGATGTCCTAGTTACGGCAGAAGTAGAGCCACTAACATAGTTTGAACCCGTGTAATTTTGAGTTTTCAAAATCATAGAAACTTCAGGATTGTTCACGGAGTTGAAAAACTTTATATCGGGGACTAATCGGCGAACAAAAGTAAATTTATCCCCATCAGCAATGTCAACCGGAGAAGCCTCAATGTAAGCGTTTAGTGCGGAAGGCGGAGTTGTGCTCCCATCATCCGTCCCGTATTCGTGATTATAGAGGTATTTATCTGTACTAGCAGCTATCGAAAGTTGGCGTACACCATCATCAAGCCATGCTGTACGAGCTAGTATCCCATACGACCATACCTTATCGACGTAGTTATATGTCACATAACGGTCATTTTCACTTGAGGCAGCGGAAGGATATAGCCAGCTAACCTCGTTGAATTGGGCGGTCAGGTACGCGAAAACTTTATCTGATTGATCTGCATTAAAATCTCCAAAAACATAAGATTGAATAGGGCAGGGCATCGGTTGAGTTTGTCCTGCATAAACATAAAAATTACTATGCCCCATCCAAAAAACTGCATCATCAACAGCCACGGCAGAGTTATATCCCATGATCGTAGTATTTGCGGCAAGCTGCTGCAATCCAAAAGTATAGGGAGGCCCAAGATACTGCATGGAGTAGACCGCCGTATCCGAGAAGATGACGATTTCGCGCTTGGTTTCAACGGCCTTAACGATCTTGGTCCCCGAACCAATACGAAGATCACCTGCCGTATTTGTAGAAGTAGGATACCAAGTGAAGGGGTCTTCCCCGTCGCTGAACCGAACAAGCAGTGGATCAGGGGTAGCCCCTCCTCCTAAATTTGCTCCGAAAGCGATAACATGCCGATCACGGTCCGAGACCATGATTTGGGTAACAACGTCTGGTGTCGTTAGGTCCGTGGACAACGAGCTTAGGGTAACGGCTCTAGTTGTGATGCTCCCACCGCCATACCAATAGTAAACCCCACCATTCCGGACGTTAAAGATAAGGTCTTCACCATAGTTGTCTTGTGACCACAGCCGAAGGCTATTACCTACCGAGATAGTAGTGCCAGAACCCCAGCCGCGACTGCCGTTCTGATAGAAGGCGGTCACCGTTCCGCCACCCGTAGCTGTGGACGTAGCTGTGGACGTGGTAGTTATCGTATAACTATTAGCGTTAAGGACAGTCACTTGAAAAGTAGATTGCAACGCACTAGCTGGAATACCACCAACAGAAGAAGCCGCAGAGTAGGAGACATACTGCCCTGTGGAAAGTCCGTGAGAGGTATGTGTAACGGTCACAACGGCACTGCTGCTACTAGTCGTAAAAGGTCCAGACAACGTGTATGAAAGCAGGGTGGAAAAGGTTCCCGCACCCCAGCCGATACCGCCAACTTGGGTATCAAGACCCGTATTGATTTGATAGGCCGCAGTAATAGTCGTGCCGCCATGAGCTGTATCGGAACCATTGGCAGTCACAGGAACTGTAATGCTGTAGCTGTTTGGATCAATGTAGGTAATCTGGTACTCAGCATTGAGGACGGTAGCAGTAACATTCCCACCAAGAGAAGTAGCACCACTAAAGGTGACAAAGTCGCCAGTGACGCATCCGTGACTGGTATCTGCCACTACAACCGTAGAAAGACCGTTTGTAGCAGTGAATGCCCCGTTTAGGACAACGGTTCTACGAATTGGGGTGATGTCATAGTACCCACCGCTCTTCTCTATATAGAACTTTAGGTTAGTCCCAAGCGAAAGGTAATTGTTACCGTTAAGAGTTACCCATGCCAAAAGGGTACGAGCAGAACCGAGAAAGGTGCTGCTCGATAGTTTCTCCCAACCGCCAATTGATTCCGGAAACCCCAAGCGGAAACGAACGAGATTGCAGTCAAACCAACCGCCCTCGTTTGTGTACCCTGTGACATCACGAACGACTCCAGGAGTAAACCGGAATTTTTGAAAAGGCATGTCGATCCTTTATTGATCAGCAGAAGCCTCAATAGGGGCAACCAAATCGGAAGCCTGTAGTTGTGATTGTGCTGAAGCCTTAACCTTTGCGATAAGATCTACCACTTCTCCAAAAGGACGCTGGGACAAAGCCATCAGTACATAGTTCACTTCGTCAACAGAAAATTCCAACGTAACTTTCATATTCTTTCTTCCTCTGGTTTATGCTGCCCAAGGTGGCGGCAAGTTGACAACGGTAGGTGATACCTGCTGCTGAATTTGATTGTCAATATTTGCTTGCAGTTCCGCAACACGATCTGCACCAAGACTTTCGGTGGTCCATGCGATGACCTGAGATTCAGTTAGGCTTGCGTAAGGCGTGAATGGGCTACCAGCGGCATATGTCACGCCTACCGTGCCGTAGACAGAACCGTTATGACCATTGCCGTCGGTGCCATTCAGCACCCAATGAACGGTGAACACAACATCGGTTTCGCCTTCATGGGAAGGATAGGCAGACAGCGTGGGAAAAAACCAAGTGTAAGTGTTGGACATTATCTTGACTCCAGTGCGGTAACTTTTGCGGATAGTTCTTTGATGGCGGCAACGAGAAGCGGGATGACATCCGTATATTGAACGCCCAGCTTATCAGGATTGTTTGCATCAACAGCTTCTGGAAGCACTGCCTGAACGTCCTGCGCGATCAGAAATGCGCGGCTTGTGCCTTCTTCATCGGTTTTGAACCGACCTGTGACTGCGCGAAGCGACGATACTTTTGACGCGGCATTTTCAATAGGTATAAGGTCTGTTTTTAACCGTTCATCCGAATTTGCTGTCCATGCGATATTACCGTAAAGCATATACATACCTAAAGAGGCATCCGTAAGGACTAAAAAGTTACCATTTTCATCTGGCCCGGTAGACCATTTTTTGGTTGATTGACTTGTGTTTACAAGTGATACAACGCCAACACCAACAACGGATGCCCCACTAATACCGACCCTTGAAGTTGAAATTGGCAAGGTTGTCGTCCCCACCAGCAGATTGCCGCCAGCTTCATTCAATGTGATGTTATAAGCCGTTGCACTGCCGTCAGTGCGCTGTGCTTGCAACCATACATGCCCGTCAGAAGCATTTGTCCCAACCAGCAAACCATAAGAAGGATCACTATTTGTTACATAAAACGGCGCACTTGTTGCGCTGCCCAAAGACGGAGCATTCAATGTCGTTGCTGCTGTAGACTGCAACCTTGTTTTGGGCGAACTCGTCCCAATCCCCACGTTGCCGGAGGAGTCGATACGCATACGTTCTGACGAGTTTGTAAATATAGACCAGTAGTTTGGTGCTACCAAAAAACTTCCGCCATTTCCATCTTGGCGCATATAGGCGGTATTAGAACCAGCTTGAGCTATTACGAATGCCTGATCTGACCCAGTCGACCCAGCCACGCGAACAGTCAAACCGAGGACACCGCTTGCCGCATATACGTCAAATTTTTGCGTGGGCGAACTTGTCCCAATCCCCACGTTGCCGGAGGAGTCGATTCTTAAACGCTCCGTCATAGATGTATCTGAAGTTGCATTGCGTGTGTATGCAGCTAAGTAGCCAACAGTATTGGATGTTCCGTCATTTAAACCGCCTTTCCAAGCCGCAAAAGTTGTAGAGGTTTGACCCCCAAATTCAATAGCACCGCCGCAATTTGTAGAATTTTGGTTAGCTGTCGCATAAATAGTTGCTGTTTTTGCTCCACTAGTGGAAGGCGCAGCAGTTTCCCCAATACCATTGACATGCAATTTTGTGCTTATCGAGCTTGTCCCAATCCCTACGTTGCCGGAGGAGTCGATAGTTGCGCGGACGGCATTGTTTGTTACAATGGTAAGTGCATATGCCCCAGTTGAACCAACATACATTGAGTTAGGGGAGTAAATAAAGCTATTTGTAGCGTCTGTGCTCAAATATAATGGAACAGAAGATGCCGTAGACCCAACAATCGCAAGCCTATAGCCACTGTTCGAAGTCGTCCCAATCCCTACGTTGCCGCTGGAGTCAACGGTGATGTTGGAGAGGACATTACGAACATCGGTACCGTCGCAATAGACAATGGCCTTGGTACCGTTGGGAATAGATACACCTGTTTGCCCAGTCACTTTTACCGTGACAGCAAAACCACCTGTGGTAGTGTTATAGAAAATGTAGGATTTTGTTTTGGCGGGGACTTCAACCACACGGGCAAGAGTCAACGCCCCAGTAAGAACGATCACCGCATTACGGCCCGTGGACGACGCACCGTTGGAAATGGTCAAGACGGTAGGAGATGCCGAATCGGCTACAGCCTGAGAACCATAACCGGCAATGGCCTGTTCCAACAGGGTACCAAGATTGGTATTGGTCGTAGCACCCCATGTACCGGACTGATCGCCAGTCCCCATGAGTTCGATACCAAGATTCGTTGAATAAGTGCTAGCCATTTATCTGCCTCCTACGCGGCAACTTGATTCCAGTTGGGGGTCTGAGATGGAGAGGTGGGGGTCCAAGCAGGGCTTCCACTTGGGACCACTTGTGTCCAACTAGGCGTTTGACTCGGGACAATATTTCCCCAAACGAGAACTTGCCCACCATATCCTATTGCGGAAACCCCCGCAAGGCTGACATTGGCATCTGCTGTGATGGTGACTGAGCCAGCACTGCCCGTGGCCTCTAGGCCCGTGACATCGATCAAGTTGACCGAGGTAATGTCTACTTGACCAACCGAACCTGACCCAGATACACCTGTTACAGAAACATTTGGACTCTGGATGAAGTCAACTGTTCCAATATATCCGGTGGCTTCAACTCCAGTCAGATTGATATTGGCATCTGCCGTAACAGTAGCAGCCCCAACACTCCCCGTAGAAGTAAGACCAGTCGGGCTGACATTGGCATCCGCCGTAACCGTAGCAGAAGATCCAACATCCCCAGTAGCAGAAACCCCCGTTGGACTGATATTGGGGCTCAGTATAAAATCAACTGTCCCAATACCACCTGTTGCCTCAACGCCCGTTGGGCTAACATTGGCATCTGCCGTGACCGTAGCAGAGCCCACACTTCCAGTGGAAGAAAGGCCGGTTGGGCTAACATTGGCATCTGCCGTAACTATGGCGGAGGACGCCACATCCCCCGTAGCTGATACTCCCGTCAGATTGATGCTGACATCAACTACTGCTACAACAGAGCCCACACTTGCTGTTGCCTCAACGCCCGTTGGACTGACGTTAGCATCTGCAACAACGGTAGCTGACGAAGCTACATCACCGGTAGCCAGACCGATAGCAATCGCACCCGTGCCAAATGCGCCCAGTCCCCAACCTTGGGACCGGTCCCATCCTTCAAAGGCTACGATTGCATCGGTCATTACGCAATACGAATGATAGCGTTGGAAGCGTCGGCGGTGGGGAATACAACCGTGAATGTACCGGCTGAAGCGGTTTTATCCGCACCGAAATCCAGCACAACCACTGCTTTATTGCCTTGGGTTGAGTTATAGATTAACGCACCACGAGCCGTGAAAGATGCTGTGGTCCACGAGCTATCGGCAAAATCTGCCCAAGCCGTTGTGCCACTTGAAGAAGTGGTTGGGCTTGTCAGCGTATTACCACCAGCCGTGTAGGCAGAACCCGCCGTATTGGTTGTTTCGTTGGTCGAGGAGTATACCGTCGTCGAGGCATCAAGAGTTGCCGAAGATGTGTATAGTGCAATCTTAAAGGTATCCGCGCCCGTACCCGCACGAATGACGGAAGTGTTGAAAGCATGGATACCGCTCAACAACTGCAACTTGAAGGAAGTTGCCATGAAATTGCCAGTGAATGCCATTATGGCCTCCTTAAAAGTTCAGCTAATTGTGGGTGACCAGCTTCTGTCACCAGATGACTGACCGTGGTCCTGTCACAGGATATAGCACGTTTCATATGATCAAGCACTACTTGTTCTACCAAATCCTTGAAGGCTACAGCCTGTTCACGGATAGCGGGATGCGCTGTTTCGGAAACAGAAACAATGCGGTCAGCGGCCCGCTTTGCCCAAAACTCGGGGGGGTGACCACCGTTAGAAGAGGTTTCAACATCAACTCTAAACCCCCCTGTAGTGCCTTGACTGCCAACCATTCTATGTTGCCTTTACCTTTACCAAACCGTCCCGATAAGCATCTTCATCCTCAAGACCCTCACCATAATTTTTCAAACGAGATAACGCCTCCATAAACCTTTGATTATAAAGGTTCAACAAATCTTGCTCGCCCTTCATAAAGGTATAAGCCTCAAACAACGTCCCGTAAAGGAGTGCTTGCTCTGCATTATCTCCTAGCCATGAAGTTCCTGAAGTTACAATAGATGCAGGTTGATAAAAATAATGCAGTTCTACCGAATACGCTCCTGCCGGAGTAGGAGCTAACAAAAAATTATTTTTATCATACAAAGCATAATATTTTGGGGTTCCTGTGGTTCCTGAAGGATTATACTCTTGAAGAAATTCAACATCTTTGTTCAAAAGGAAAGAAGTGGTACTACCCACTGTCACACTTAATGAATAAGAAGATAAAAAATCAGTAGGGGCTGCAAGAAACTTATTACTAGCCGTAGTTGTCCCAGACACATTCTGACGAAAATCAACTAATTGAACAGAGAATAAAATTCGCTCTTCACAGTTACGAATAAACGTATCGATGTACGAATTAAAAGTTGTTTCATCGTATTCAGTGAAATCTTTTACCGCTTGTACCAGCGTCGCATACGTCCAAGCCATTAGCTAATCTCCACCCTAACGATTCCGATTTGCATAACACCTTGAGTACTGATGTTTTCCAAAAAGGGAAAAATATCTTGTCCAACAGGAACACTCATGACTTCTTTATTGGCTGGACGCGGTTGATACAAGGCTTGTGGCTCAGGAGGCGGATAAATGGGGTCTAATTGCGGGTGTTTAGCTTCCCAACATTCTGGGCAAACACGAAGACCAGTCCATAGTTTAGATATTTGATTATAGGGGTACTGTAACCCACAACGGTCGCATATGGCTATTGCTCGGCTACCGCTCGCATATCTAGCCATATCACACCCTGTAAAAGTCTCTTGTAGGCGTAAGCATGAGAGAAGCTCTATCACGATCTTCGCCCTTAGCCCTATCGAACTCTTCTTCGTAGGCAGCTTTCAAAAGTTGAATCCGCTCAGGAGCCTTTTTCATAGCAATATAATAAGCAAGACCAGCCGCCAAACAAGGATAGAACCTGAAAGGCATCTGCAAGGTATTCATACCAGAACTAGCGTCATCCATGCGAACCAATTTATCTACAACTAATGTGTAGCTTTGATCTGGTTTAGGCCAAACGTATAAGATTGGCACAACTCGCCTATCTACATAATACTGCGTAGGACGTGCCTGTGCCAGTTTAGCAGGAATAGTCAAATAATAATCTCTGCTAATGCGCTCAATCACAAGATCCGACTGTGAAGCAGTACCTACTCCCGTAGGGAGTCTCACTGCTGCTGAAATGATATCGATCGTAGATTCTGGTAAGGTATACGTCACATTCGAAGAATCTAAGGCAATTTCAACACGCTCAATAGTCCACTGGTTTAACCCACGGTTAGCCCATTCCGCCAACAAAAGATTCAAGCTGCGTCTAGCTGTGCGTTGGTCGTAACCTGTACGAACTTCCAACCCACAGCGTTCAAACGCTTCTTCGATGTATTCTACAACATCTAGCTCAAATGTTTTTGTACCGGATGTGGTCATGTGATTTTACAGCTCTTGTAACGGGAAGCCCCAAATCCACGGACAGCAACTTCACCACCTGCTTTATACATACCACCCTTATTGAGACCTTTCATAGATTTTTGGGTATCGTGTTTTTCATCCTCAGCAGAGGATTCCCATTCGGCTTTAGACATACCACGCTTTGCAGCCAGTTTTTTGTCTTGAGCATTATCTTTTTTAGAACCTTCCCACATACCGATATTCATCAGTCCTGCGGAAGAACGATTACTAGTTCTAGCCATTTACTTCTTCCTTCCTTTAGATTTTCCTGCTTCGGAAAGAGCGATTGCAATAGCTTGTTTACGAGAGGTTACTGTTGGGCCTTTTTTGCTAGTAGAATGCAATTTACCCGCTTTAAACTCTTTCATAACTTTTTCAACTTTGCCACCCTTTTTCATTTTCCCAGCAGGGGCAATCTTACTCGGCATTGTCATACGCCCCATTTTCATAGGATCCGTATTTTTCATAGCCGTATCAGACATGCCCGTAGAACCCATAGTAGCCGAATCCATAGAGGAATTTAGGTTATCGTATGAAACTTTCATTCCCTTAAGAGCAGATTCTCTAGCACTACGTGTGTCCTCGGAGGTGTCACGAAGTTTTGCCATTTATTTGCCCTTCTTTTTCCCGAGAGCAATTACAACCATAAGACCACCCTTCTTACGGCTTCCTTCTTTAGACTCCATTTGGCGGCTTTCTTTTTTCTCGTGTTTACGGCCTTCTTCTTTAACACGACCACCTTTTTTCATTGCAGGGGCCATTGCCCCCATAGAAGCAGGTGAAGGAGCCATCATAGGTGCAGGAGGAACTTTGGTAGCCATCATAGTAGCAGGGGCTTCTGAGGCCATTCTGCGACGCTTTGGCATCATCTGACTAGCTTTAGGACCACGCATCATAGCCATTTTAGCAACCTTTCCCGCTGGACATACCGCCTTTTTTCATAGCGATGCCCTTACCTTTAACAGCAATACCACCACCTTTAAGAGCCATCCCTTTGCCCTTAACAGCAATACCACCACCTTTTTTAGCCATAGGCTTCATCATTTTAGCCATAACTTATCTCCGTGTTTGTTGCAGTTGATCTGCAATAAGACGATCTATTTTCTCTTCTAGCCGATCAAACCGCTTATGGATGTTAGCTAAATCGTTATGCAAGTCGGCTTTAGTAACGTACATTTTAGGCATTTCTTCTCTGGTGTCTGAAACAGATTTCCAAAGATTATTGATATGCGAGTTCAGATAAATCAAAGCCCACGCCATAGGCATAAGGATCAAGCTGTGGATGATATTCCAAATGAAATTCATATCTACCGACATCGGAATACCACTCAGTACAATTTACGCATGACAAGGATGATTGTGTAGGCATCCCCCGAACTAGCATCTAAGGTTGAAAACAAGATATTACCCGTTTTCCCAGTTGTAGTGTTGTTGTCCAACCCGCCAAAGTCATCAAACGACATTGTTTGCATAACATTTTGTGGGACAGTCAAGATGGTTCCGTTTGCAGTGGCTTCCCAAAACAAACGTACTTCCATCCCATGCGTAAGAGCGTAGATGCGGTCAATCTGGACAGCCGAACACGCTTTCCCCAGATATGAGGAAAGTGTTGTCACGTCGACCTTCTTAACGGTGGTTTCGCCAGTGCCATCCGAGGCATTGGTAAACTTCATGATGGCTTGTTTTGCGCCATCATAGAGCAGTTGTGTTGCTACTGTGTCAGCCATAATTATCTCCCTGTAAGAGGAGCGGGATTTCTCCCGCCCGACTTATGATACGGCAGCACTGAATGGGGTGACAACTGTTCCCGAACCAAGGAGATTGGCGCGAACAACAAACACACCGGCAGCAACATCCATGATTTCAACATAGGACCCAGCAAGTCCGCCTTGCGTAGTGCCATTCATCGTAAGCGTGTCGGAAGCTGGAACTGTCCCGAAGACCGTGCCCGTTGTACCTGCAACACTTGCAGTCCCAACCATCACGTCTGTGGCGTTTGCCACCTGAACCTTGTAGCTGTTGCTTGTAACGCTTGTTGAAATAACAAAACGGTAGATTGCATTAGTACCTGTAGCCGCAGGAAGAGTAGCGGTGATACCAGTAGCAAGGCTAAGGTTAATGATCTGACCGTTGTAGGTAGAGTCTACCGTAAGGGTAGCTGCGGTAACGGTTGTGTTGGCATCTGTGCCAGTGATAAAGCCAGCTTTCGACGTAACTGGACCTGAAAAGGTAGTTGAACCCATAATACGCACTCCCGCACGATGTAAGCTATGTTGTCTGTGCAGCGTCCGCCGGAACGGTCAACATAGCCGGAAATTCCGGACTGATTCTAACTTATACGAAAAAAAGGGCCAGCACAAGCTGACCCCTCTATTTTTCACCAACTGCTCAATTTACGCGCCTTGCGAGCCGTAAAGTGTGCGTGGATCAGACCAACCGAAGCTGTAACGCTCACGAGCCTTATAACGGACGTTGCCCGTTTCAAAGTCGCCTTCCATTGAAGTTTTGATCGGCGAGCGAACAAAATGCTTCAGACCATTTGGTGCATCCGTTTTAATGAAGAAAGCATCAGGGTCGGTCAGGAAGTGGTTAACAGTGAAGCCGCTTGGCAGATAACCACCAGAACGCAGAGCGTTGATGTCGTTATCCGCTGTCGAGACACGCTGTTCTGACTTCAAAATACGCTCGGCAGTGAACTGAAGGGCTGGGTTGATAATCAACTTCATACCACGAAGAGCGATTTTGAGACCGCGTTCGTCGATGAAAGCTGCAATATCAATCAGAGCCTGTTCGAGCGAAGTTTCGTTCAAATCAGATTGAGTAGTTGGAGTGTTCGAGAAGTTACCACCACCAACGGTAGGATGTGCGCTGTTGACCAACGACACGCCGTCACCGCCCAGAAAGGACGAAGAGAAAGCGTTGTTGAGAACAGCCGCACCTTTGACCTGTTTGGTGTTGGACATGGAACGAGCCAACGCACGGGTATAGCGAGAGCTGAGTTTGTCGTAGAGGTTATCCTCAACGGCTTCTTCAGTGATCGCAAAAGCCAGTGCAATGGTGTCATGGGTGTAACGAGCAGTAAAGGATTCACCAGACGTATCGTACGTGATGGCAGCACCTTCTCCCTTAATGGGAGCCTGACCAAAGCCCGAAAGCATGACCTCTTCTTCAAACGCACGGTCCGAAGATTCGGTATCAAAGATTTCAGTATGCTCGTTATCATAACGATCATATTCAAGGCCAAACAAGGCATTGAGTCCGGGTTCAAGCTCTTTGAGGAGTTGTGAACGTGTAATAGCCATTGTTCTTTACTCCTTAAATACCCGCGCCAGTGCCATTGGCATTGTAGCGGTAGAAGTGATTGTTAAGCATGACGAGAGCCAAACGACCCGCAACCGTTGCATCTGCGTTTGAAGGAGTATCTTCAAAACCTGTGATACGAAGGTTGAGTGTGTTAGTCGTAGTAGCTGTCGACACCGCCAACACGCCCGCAGATTGACCAGTAACAGTGCTACCAGTAGTTGCAGTGGCGAAATTAGCGTTAGCGTGAATGATACTATCTGCCGCTGCTGCATCACAGTTGATCAAAAACACCTGATCTGGGTTAGTGACCAAAAATGCCGTAGCAGGAGTACTAGATTTTACAGCAGCAGTTCCGGGCCAATACGGTGACCAACGAGGCTTGCCCGTCAAATCCGTATAGTTACAGCCCAAGAAAACACCCAGAATTGGAACAGTACCACCCGTAGCAGTGCCGACAATGTCGATCATGCCATTGGTCAATGGAATAACAGGAGAACCCTGATAAATCACACTGGACGTACCCGCTGTAGCAGCCGTTTGGATGCTCATAACAGTATCGCCGTTGGTATTCGCACCGCTTCCAAGCATACGATACGGGCGAAGCCCGAATGCGGCATTAATATTTGCCATTGCTTAGATCCTTTACATTATTCGGAGGAACGATTTCCACCGAAAGTGACTCGAGATTGCCGTTCTGGTTTGATGATCGGCATTGAAGGATGCTGATCCCGCATCAAATCATTATCAACAGCATCCATCTGCTGTTGTGACTGCTTGCGGTAATAAGCACTACGCTGTTTTACAAGATCAATAGGAATACGAGCAAGGATCAAACCACCAACAGCTATGACTCCGGCATGTTTGCCATCGTTAATAGTGGGCAAATCCCAATCGGGGTATTCCTCGGCGCGAACGAGCTCAAAGCCTTCGCGTAATCGTGCGGACAGATTCTTCCGATCATCATACCCATTGGTTTCTACTCGAATCCAACGGTGTGAATACCCCTCAGGTGCAGGGGGTGCGTCCAAAGAGGACGGAGGCTTCCACGTTTGTACACGGGAAGTGGAACTGCGTGAATCAGCGGAACGGGGTGTCTTATCTACCATAGCTAATACTCCTTAACCGTTCATACGCTGAAGCTGCCGTGCATAATCTTTTAAACTAACTCCTAGGCGTTTGGCAATAGCTACCTGACTAGGAGTCAATTTAACTTGTCTTTGGCCACCTGCATTGGAGGTGGAATTAGCGGAGGCAACCATCGTAGTCGGCCTTTTTGCTTGATCCTGTTGGAACTTGTGGGGGAACTCTTTACGAATACGTTTATCCAGTTCTTGGTAATAATCTTCAGACGCAGGGTCAAAACCCTCGTTTTCTACCAAAGATTTATGAAGGCTAAACGCAGTATATGTCATAGGTTCATCAACACCGAACCATACATTTTTCTCTGCCCAATCCTGAGCCTTAGGATCAGGTTGCACAGGGGTAGGCGCAGGAACAAATTCTGGTACACGGCGTGACTCTTGTACTTCTTGCTCACGACGATAAGTAGCTACTCGCAATCGTTCATTTTCAATGGCAAGCGATGCCATTTCTTTTTGGGCCGCGATCTGAGTATCAATGTCTCCGCGATCAATAGCCGTCCGCAGACGATCATTAATCAACTGCTCTTGAGTCTTAAGTCTATGACCTGATTCTGAAATCAAAGACTGATCGAGCATGGAACTTCTATGTTTAGAGGCTTCCAACTCTGCTTTGACACCTTTAGCGAAATCTAACGCCGCTTGCTCGCGTCGCTCTGCCTCGCGAAATTTAAACGTAAGTTTTTCTATGCGCTTACGAACCGATTCACGGTAAGCCGACAAATCTTCTTCATCATCTTCACCCGTAGCAGGTGCTTTCTTTTCGACAAACTCTCGTGGAGACGAGGTTTCAACTTTTACTTCGACTTCAGCAGGCGAATCGATATCTACTTCGATGCCGACTTCATCTTCTCCGATGGTGATATTTTTTTCTTCAGCCATAATATTTCTCCTGTTGCGCTGCTCAAAGACTCATAACGTCATCTGGGCTTGCGATGGTTGCGATGATTTCATCATCGTTAATAATACGAACTTCTCCACCTTCAATACGGAAACGCGCCCCCGCATATCGGCCGATCATTACCCAATCCCCTTTTTTACACCACGGACCAGCAGAAAACTTTTTTGTATCAAAGTAAGCATCTGGACCAACCACCAAAACATACGCAACAACAGTCGCAAGAGACTGACGTTCAACGTATTCTTCAGGAAGATAAACATCCCCCTTAGTTTTTGCTTTTCCACGATAAGGTAGAACAAGAATTCGCCATCCAGTAGGTTGGGGCAGGCGTTCCAACGCTGATTTATCTAAAAGGGTTGGATCTAATACTCGCTCTTCAGGGGCAATATAGGCTTGCTCTAGGACAAGTTTTTCTTCTTCTTTAGGAGGCATAGCTTTAATTTTACGAGCGACATGCTCGGGCAGAATGAGATCAGTCATCTAAATCTTCCTGTTTGTGCAGAGAACGAACAATTTCTTCCAACTCATTCCACACTTCGAATTTACCTCGTAAGTGCCGGAATGCGGCGAAATCAGAAATAACACCCTCTGTTAGTGCCTCTCTGACTACTTCCCGCCGTTCGCGGACGATTTTTAGCAGTTTTTCAACCGTGTAGTGGTCTGTCACTTTTTCTCCTTCATATCGGCTAATTGATCTGTTTTAGCTTTCGAGCCAGCCGAAGACCCATAGTAAAAATTCACAACACCTGTCCATGCAGTGCCTAGCGCACCGAGCATCATCAGCAGGGCTTCTGTCCCTGTTGGCGGCATACCTTTTAAAAGCATCCATACAAGGATACCAAAAAAGCCGATTGTGATCATAATAGCAAGAACACGAGGTATCCAGTCGTTAGTATGAATCTGCATATTACGGGCAGAATCACGGTCTCCCGCAGAGATCTTTTCAAGATCGATATCAAGTTCCTTCATTCGTGTTTTGAAAGATGCGTCGATTTCTTTCAGCTTCTGCAATTGCTCTGGCGTGGCGTTCATTAGAGCGGCTGACACATCGGATTCGCTTCCGTCCTGATGTCCAAACAATGCTTCTGAAAGAGTTTTCACCGCGAGGCCCGCTAGGGGACCACCAAGTGCTGTCGCTACTGTTGGTGCTACTTGAGCCAAAAGGCCACCGATCTTTGAAAGGTCCATTCACTTTATCCTCGCTTCAATGAGTGCAATTCGTTTGTCCAGTTCTGCGCGGGCAGCGGCAGCGTCAGCTCGAATTGCTGCACGAGCTATTGAGGCATCCGCGTTCATTTCAAGACGTTGCCGGTCAATAGCAGCCATCGACTTCTCGCGGTCTAGCGTCATAGCCGCCCGAGCCAGTGCCGCATCCCGTTCAACTTTGTCAATCTTGTCATTCAACTGCTCACGGATTTGAGCCATGTCTATAGTTGTTCCTTGCGGCGGAATAGCCTTGTTTTCGCTATTCACCACAATGGCAACTCTGGATTTCAGTTGGATGATTTCATTGTTTGCAGTGCTAAGAGCGGTCATAAGATAGACCACGCAAGAGAACAAGATCGGGATACCCGCAAACACAATTTTCTCAATCAATGCCCCTTTGCTTGCAGCAGCAGCAAGGACTTCTTGCATTTTGACCTGAGCTGTTTCTGTCTCGTTCATGGTTTAAACCCTAGAAAAGCAACACCAACCAATAAAATAAGACCTAAAATAGACATTACGATAACAGTGACTACTGTCGCTTCTTTGATTTCTTCCATTTTAGCCCTACGTAGCTTATCTTGTTCCCACTTTTCCCGCTCAATTTCTTTACGGATATTGATCACTTCTCTTTGTACCTGATCCCATGCAGATAAGCCATACTGACCCACGAACAAATTTCTAGCTTTTAACGCTAAATCTTGCGCTTCCGCCTTAGCTGTGTAGCGTTCTACCGCGATTTGCTCTGGGCTTTTATTGGAGAAAAAAACTTTCTTAGGGGGTTCGGCAGCTATTTGCGTTAGTTTGGCAAGACTCCCCCAAAGATCGGATAAGTCTTTCGCCATGTGTTGAATTTCTTTACCCGCAGCAATGCCTGCCTTCACCCCCGCGAAAGCTGTTTGCGCTAGTGCCAAAATTGTCAACGGATCCATATTATTTTTTCTTTGCAGCTCGCATATTATCTACGAGATTAGGGTAAGGGCGACCTGCCGCCTTAGCCGCAGCTTTGGCAGAAGATTTTTGTTTAGAAGACAACGCTTTAGATTTACCTAACCCTTTAGGGCGAGGTTTGTCCCAAACATCTTTTTTCATTTACCCTTATTCCTTTTGCTGATAGCCGCAGCCTTTGCCTTGGCATCCGCCTTGGAAGAAGCACCCCACACCTGAAGAGACTTCAGCAAACGAGTCGGCCTGCCCTTTTCATCGTGTTCTGGACCATTCATACCGCCCATACGCGCAAGGAAACTTGCCCTACGAGGATTATCCCCTTTAGGAACAGGCGGCTTCAAGTTATGCCCTTGCGCTTTAGCAGAAGCGCGACCTTTAGCATTAAGACCACCTTTTGGGTTCTTGCCTTCAGATCGTGCCCAAGCAGGAGATTTTGCCATGAACCTACCCTTTTTTCAAAGAAGCTATCCCACCTTGTGCATAGGGTCTAAATCCGGAGTAACTATAACGCGGATTACTGCCTTGCAACTGAGCTGCTTGATAAGCTCTGGTGAATTGCGTCGGAATATTTTGTAACGAAGAATAATCAATAGAAGAAGTTTGCGTATAAGGAGAAGTAGGATTGCTCATTTTCCCTAGGGGGGCAGAACCTATATAACCTAGTGATGGAGTAACTGATTGGCCGAAGTTAGGATCATTAACATCGACCACATTTGTCGTGCCTGTCGTGCCTGTCGTGCCTGTCGTGCCTGTCGTACCTGTCGTACCTGTCGTGCCTGTCGTGCCTGTCGTGCCTGTCGTGCCTGTCGTGCCTGTCGTGCCTGTTGTAGTAGGAACAACAGTGCCCGCAATGTTCGTACGAGCGACTGTAGCAGGAGCTCCGCCGCCGCCGCCTCCGCCTCCGCCTCCGCCACCGCCACCGCCACCGCTACTTTTTACGACAGATGATCCCCCCCCACCTTCAATACGAGAGACAAAAGGAGAAATCGGATAACCGAATGAAAAATCATTTGAAAGTATTTTACTACCTCCGCCGAAATTACTCGGTAATGTTTGTCCTGGAGTAAAGGGGATCCCAGCCAGTACGTTTCCATCATCAAACCTATCTTGCCCAAAAAATTCTGCACGTGCTTCATCGGAAAGTAGGTCATCTATTCTAGCAACGTCATCGTAGTTAGTGTTAAGGAAATGATCGGGGATAGCAACGGTACTCCCTGTTTGTTCAATAGGGTCAGTCGCTTCCTTAAACATATCCGAAACAATACCCATCGTGCTAGAACCTACAGATTCTCCCCCCAGCATTCGACTAGCAGCAGAGCCAAGGGTGTACGCCGCCGCCATCAAAGGACCAGCAACAGGTCCACCTGCTATGCCTAAGATACCTGCGGTAGTGTAGTCAATAGCCCCTGTTCCTACCTGTTTTGTGATATTTTCAGGAGTAAATGTTTTCGCAGCCTTATCTGCAAGGTAATCATACCCCTGTGTCGCAGTATCTATCGGATTCTGTGTCAGCACCTTACCAATGGTACTTCCTACATCTTTAGCACCCTGAACAGTGCTATCTATAAGACCTTGGCCCTTCATACCTGCATATTCGGTGAAGCTCACAGGCTTTTGGGGAGTATCACCCGCTACGGTAGTGCCTGCCATAGGAGCACTGCCAACATTCCCATAGATAGAAGTAAGCGCAGGATTAGCTCCTGCTTGCAACGTACCACCTCTGCCTGCGGAGGGGCCAGTATCGAAGTGCATCAAATCAAGAGCATTCTTACCGCCCAAGAAATACCCGCCCCAATTTAATGGGGTATTAGGAAAGTTTTCGGTTTGGTATTGTTTAGCTGTTTGAGCAAAATTCTCATAAAGCCTAAAATTATTACTTTTAGGATCATAACCCATATTAGGCACAGGAATGCCTTTAGGGTCATAAATTTGAATATCTACAGCCTTACCATAGCCATGTTGAGAAGGTGTGTCCGTACCAGAAATTATCGCTCCGGGACGGTAACTAGAAATAATCCCTGCCGTATATCCGGGAGGCAGAGCTCCTGTCAAAGCAGCATCCTTAACTGTTTGCTGTACAATGGCAGAGAGAGACTGCTCTGTTCGTGGATCTACCGTCAAAGCCTTGGTCTGAGCTTCGCGGCCTTCCGGAGTGTACCGACTGAACAAGTAATCAGCAATGCCCTTAGCTTCTGGGCTTGCATGATATACCCCCTGCCTATCTGTGTACCCTGTGTCTTTAGCCGAAATAATCGGGTCACGAACATCCGTCAAAACAGAATTTTGAGCGGCGGCATACTGCCCACCCAATCCCGTGTTAAGGATACTGGAAACATCCGTTTCAGAAGAAGGCGGCGAGAAAAACCCATACGGAGAAAGCTGCGGGGTATCTGTTAAAGGATCAACCTTCTCTGATGCAAAAAGTGCAGGATTTACCGCAGGTGATAACGATTCTTCAAAAGGATTTGCAATATCAAGAAAAGCCATCCTATTGGCTAACGACCCCGTATCTGCGTAAGAAGGCGTAACATTACTAGGAGATGAAAATGAAGAAATCATGTCCGAAGGGGAATACGAAGTTGGGTAATTACTTTCGTAAGGAGAATCCGAAATTTGGGAAGCGCGTTCATAATTAGGAACACTATAAGATCCCGGAGATTGAGGAAAAGCAGCAGGTCCCATGATTTTTGCTTGTGCAAAGTCAGGAAGGGTGAAACTACCGTTGTAAAGATTACTGGGAGAATAACCAGAATCTAAAAAGCTAATATAGTTACTCGCGTCAGGAAGCGTTACCGTCCCATAGGGCAGTGGCGAGTAAAGATCTGGAAGCGGTAACGGTGGAGAATAAGGATCCACATAAGGAGGCGGAGAATAAGGATCCACATAAGGAGGTGGCGAATAAGGATCCACATAAGGAGGCGGAGAATAAGGATCCACATAAGGAGGTGGAGAATAAGGATCCACATAAGGAGGTGGAGAATAAGGATCCACATAAGGAGGTGGAGAATAAGGATCCACATAAGGAGGAGGAGAATAAGGATC
>Ga0214921_10000750_pt1 | contig 58259 bp, 58 predicted proteins | sample LL1505_MetaG_FD_177992 | JGI IMG/M metagenome (GOLD analysis project Ga0214921, IMG submission 177992) | Freshwater microbial communities from Lake Lanier, Atlanta, Georgia, United States - LL-1505 | ecosystem: Environmental > Aquatic > Freshwater > Lake | place: USA: Georgia | collected...
ACTGGCTTTGGTGGTTCGATCTTGTTTTGAATTCCATCAAGTCCTGCCATCAACATTGCAGCGAATGCTAGGTATGGATTTGAAGATGGATCTGGGCAACGGAATTCAATGCGCTTTGCCTTTGGATTCGAACCAGTGATTGGAATTCGAATACACGCAGAACGGTTACGAGCAGAGTAAACAAGGTTTACTGGTGCTTCATAACCAGGAACCAAGCGGTGATAAGAGTTAACAGTTGGGTTAGTGAATGCAAGCAATGACGGTGCGTGCTTTAACAAGCCACCGATGTACCAACGAGCCGTGTCGGATAAATCGCCGTAACCATCACCGAAGAACAATGGTTTTCCATCTTTCCAGAGTGATTGATGCACGTGCATTCCAGAACCGTTGTCACCGTATAAAGGCTTAGGCATAAATGTTGCAGTCTTGCCATTTTCCCAAGCGGTGTTCTTGATAATGTACTTAAATTTCATCACATCATCTCCGGCGTTGAGAATGTCGCTGAAGCGATAGTTAATTTCCATCTGACCAGCTGTTCCAACTTCGTGGTGAGCGCGCTCAACCAGAAGTCCTACCTTGCCAAGATTCATTACCATTTCATCGCGAAGATCTGCGAACTGATCAGTAGGTGACACTGGGAAATATCCACCTTTGATTCGAGTGCGGTATCCGCGGTTAGGTGTTCCATCAGCGTCGTACTCGGCGCCGGTATTCCATGCACCTTCGTATGAATCGATGTGGTGATAAGACTCGTGCATATCAGTCTTAAATCGAACGGCATCAAAGACGTAGAACTCTGCTTCAGGAGCGAAGAATGCTGTATCTGCTATCCCTGTTGACTTCAAATACTCAACGGCTTTACCAACAACGCCGCGAGGATCGCGACTGTATGGAGAGTTATCAACTGGATTATGAACGCTAAACAAAATAACAAGAGTTTTTTCTTTGCGGAATGGATCGATGAACGCTGAACCAGGTACTGGCAGCAACTTCATATCTGATTCGTGAATGGCTTGGAAGCCACGGATTGATGAACCATCAAACATGAGTCCATCTGTGAACACCGCTTCGTCGAAAGATTCAACAGGAACATTGAAGTGGTGCTGAATTCCAGGAAGGTCAATGAAACGTACGTCAATTAGTTTGACGTCTTCCTTTTTAATGAATGCAAAAATTTCTGCAGAGTTCTTAAACATTTTTCTCCCACGTGATGGTATTTCAAGCTTTGCGCACCGCTTCATCGAGGGCGCATGTGCAAAGGCTACGAGTTTTCCATGAAAAAGGCATAACCCACGTGTTACATCTATGTTAAGTAAATTGCGGGTTTTCAGGCTCGGACTACGCTTAGCGCATGCACTCCGAGGTGAGTTTGGGTAGACGCTTTGCCGCTATTAGCCTGGATTGGTTATCTAGCTACCTTATTGCAATCGTCTTTTTCAGTGGAACGGGTACTTTCTTAGACCGGACCCCGCAGGCAGGCTTCCCAGCGTTGATCATATTTTTTACCGAATATTTTTTGCTCATTTCCCTACAAGGCGCTTCGGCAGGTCACAGGGTTTGTCGCATGCGCATTGTTAATTTTGAAGATGGCGGCCGCCCCACAATTCTTCAAGCTCTGATACGAAGTGTGCTTATGGTGATTGTGATTACGGCAATTACATATGACGAAAATGGACGAGGAATTCACGAACGACTAAGTAGAACGAAAATCGTTTTAGTAAATTAGCGAATTCTTACGCCTTTAGGTAGTGGACCTTTAGGAATTGGCATAGACATTCCGCCAACTGCCTTCAATCGCGCACGTACTTCACGCATCTGATGAGCAGATAACTTCTTTGGAAGTTTCGCTAAATGTTTCTGCAATTTACGTATGGATACTTGACCTTCTAAATCTCCAACAATGACTTCAGTAATCGGCACTCCTGGTGCAAAACGCTCACTCTTACGACGTTCTTCTGTCAGCATTTGTTTTACACCTTGTGAACCTTCTCCGACCAAAACAATTCCGGCACGACCAACACTTCTATGAACCATGTCTTGATTACGAGCAACGGCAACTGCAGGAGTTGTTGTCCAACCCTTGCGAATTGCCATCAATACCGATGCGCCTGCACCAATCTGACCTTCAATTGATGAGTATGCAGCCGTAGAAGCTTGGCGAGTGAAGAAAAACATCGCTGCAAGAAGTGCGATAGGAAGCGAAACAAAGGCTAAATAAATTGGATGACCTATAGCAATACCAATTGCGATACCCACTGCCCAAACAACTAGGAATACAGCAATCAGCGCAAAAGCAATCCATGGCTTAACGCTCTTGGTTACGGAATAGGCATCTCTGAAAGTTTGAAAACGTCGCGGTTTGATCGACGCTTCTTTGTTTTTCTTATTTCGCTTGAACATGCTCATAAGTTTAGTGGGGCAGGGGCTGTACCACCAAGACGTACAGGGGCCCAACGCTGGCCTTGATGACTATCTGGATAATCATCTTGAACTTTATGCAGGGCAGATATGAGCGCATCTCTGAGTTGTTTTTCGCCTGCTTCGACATCGCAATCTTTAGCAAAATAAAGAGGCTCACAATATTTAACCGTGATTGGAACACTCTGTCTCATTAAGTTTTTCTTAACACCCTTCGTCCAAATACGCTGGCTTCCCCAAATGATTGTCGGGATTACCGGTACACCTGCAGCCATAGCCAGACGAACCGCGCCGGATTTAAGTCCTTTGATTTCAAAACTAGTTGAAATTGTTCCTTCAGGAAAAATCCCAATAATTTCACCTTTTCGTAACGCACGAAGTGCTGCCACAAAAGATGCGGAACCATTTCCACGATCAACACTTATGTGATGCATGCCGCGCATCAGAGGGCCTGCTAATTTATTGTCAAAAATCTCTTTCTTTGCCATAAATCTCACATAGCGCTTCTTTGGAAGTACACCGGTGCCAACAATTGCAAAGTCAAAGTAACCAATGTGATTCATGGCAAGGATTGCTCCGCCTTCTTGCGGAATATTATCTTGACCGGAAAATGAGAAACGTAGATCCAAATATTTCCAGATTGATTTGATAAATACGACAACCGGTGGGTAAACAAAGTCAGCCACGAGATGCACCAGTTTTTGCTGCCATCGCGTCTTTGTACAGACGTCCAGCACGATAGCTTGAGCGAACTAAAGGACCGCTCATCACACCCAAGAAGCCCACCGCTTTTGCTTCTGCTGCTAATTCAACAAACTCTTCTGGCTTTACCCAACGTTCTACTGGATGGTGACGATTTGTTGGCCTTAAATACTGTGTAATTGTTATGAGATCACAGCCAGCGCTTCTCAGATCAATGAGAGCTTGGGAAATCTCTTCGCGGGTTTCGCCTAGCCCTAATATCAAGTTTGATTTGGTGATTAATCCGAAATCTCGCGCCATTGTGATTACTCGCAGGGATTTTTCGTAAGTAAAGGCTGGTCGGATACTCTTGAAAATACGTGGAACAGTCTCCAAGTTATGCGCAAAAACTTCCGGTTGAGTTTCAAAAATTTGGTTTAACAAATCAGAGTTTGCGTGAAAATCAGGAGCAAGCATTTCAACGCCACAACCAGGGTTTAATTGGTGGACCTGTCGAATTGTTTCAGCGTATAACCAAGCACCTTCATCTTCGAGATCATCACGTGTTACACCTGTAATTGTTGCGTATTTCAAACCCATAGCCTTTACAGATTCAGCAACTTTACGTGGCTCTTCCCGATCTATCGGATCTGGTTTACCTGTATCGATATTACAAAAGTCGCACCTGCGTGTGCATTTTTCTCCGCCAATTAAAAATGTTGCTTCTTTGTCTTCCCAACACTCGAAAATATTTGGACATGCTGCTTCTTGGCACACAGTGTGAAGACCTTCAGATTTAACTAACGCACGTAAACGTGTGTACTCGGGACCCATATTCGCACGCGTCTTTATCCACTCAGGTTTGCGTTCAATTGGGGTCAGCGCATTACGAGCTTCAATTCGAATCATCTTTCGACCATCTGATGCGATTGTCATGCGCTCACCCTAACTAATGTTGCAATGAGGTTGCGTTCCAGAACCGGAATAACTTCCGCAGATGTGATCTCTCGCTTTAATTCCTTCGCCATTGAGGTCACTTCTGCATCTGCAATACCGCAAGGAATTATCTGTGAAAATGCTGATAAGTCAGGATTAACATTTAGTGCAAAGCCATGCATGGTTGTGCCTTTCGCCACACGTATTCCGATCGCTGCAATTTTTCTTGGTGCCAATTCATCATTGATCCACACGCCTGAACGGCCCTTTATTCTCTGCACAAGTAATCCAAACTCCGCACATGTATCAATGAGAGCCCCTTCAAGTTCGCGGACAAAGCCAACTAACTCAGTCGGTTTCGCAAGTCGCAAAATTGGATATCCAACTATTTGACCAGGACCATGCCATGTAATTTTTCCACCGCGATCGACATTAATTACTGGTGTTCCATCGACAGGACGTTCAATTTCTAAGGTTCTTTTTCCTGCGGTATAAACAGATGGATGTTCCACAAAAATTAATGTGTTTGACATTCGCCCTGCGCTGACTTGCTCATGAGTGCGACGCTGAATTACCAAGGCTTCTTCATAATCGAGTTGATGAAGATTCTTCACCACCATTGTGGGGTCAAGTGTCGTAGTGGCTGCCACGGACTTAGCCTAAAGGTAGGCTTGCCCAGTCGCGAATCCTCGCCTAAACACGTACGAAAGGTACCAACTGCCGTGTCGTCTAGCACTTCTGTGAAATCTCGTAAACCCTTTGCTTTAGCAATGCTCGTAGTGCTGATCTGGTTCTTGTTAACCGGAGTGTTCGGACCACTCTTTGGCAAACTCACCTCGGTACAGGAAAATAACAACTCTTCTTTCTTACCAAAGGGCGCTGAAGCGACACGAGCTTCTGAATTAATTCAAACCTTTTCAGGCAAAGACTCATTTAATTTTCCAGCATTGGTCTTGTTTGACGGTGGGGCTACTCCTGAAAAACTACAAGCGATCAATTCCCATCTCGAAGCCGTAGGTGAATTAACACTCGCTGGTACCAGCGCAAAGATTTCAGATTACTTAGCACCCGGACAGAGAATCACAGCTTTTCCATCAGCAGATGGAGAAGCAATTTTGGCCAATGTTCCACTCGATGGAAATGCAATTTCAAAAATTTTGCCTAACGATGAACCCGTTCTCCCTGCAATTGTTGAGGCTTTACGCGAAGATCTCGGACCAATAGCAAAAGCAAATAATCTCACTTCTTATGTGACGGGTCCTGGCGGATTGCTAGGAGATCTATTCGGTGCATTTGGTTCAATCGACTCAACTCTTTTGTTAACCACATTAGGTGTTGTGGCGCTGATTTTGATTGTTGTTTATCGCTCACCAATTCTTTGGATTATTCCTTTACTCTCCGCGCTCTTTGCTCTGTCAACGGCTGGTGGAATTGTTTACCTTTTAGCAAAAAATGACATTATCGATGTCGATGGACAGTCACAGGGAATTCTCTCCGTATTGGTGATTGGTGCAGCAACAGATTATGCGCTTCTACTTATTGCAAGGTATCGAGAAGAATTACATCTGCACGAGAGCAGATTTGATGCAATGCGCGCGGCTTACAAAGGTGTGTGGGAACCGATACTTGCATCTGGATCTACCGTCGCGATTTCACTGCTAGTCCTTTTGTTTAGCCAATTAACAAATACTGCTGGCCTTGGACCAATCGGAGCCATTGGAATCGCATGCTCTGTCCTAACAATTTTGACCTTATTGCCAGCCCTGCTTTTGATTTTCGGTCGTTGGATTTTTTGGCCTCGCCGCCCAAACTTTGATGGAGATGATCATGTTCTTTCAGGCGTGTGGTCAAAAGTGGGAGCCGGGATTGGGCGTAATCCGCGCAAGGCTTGGGTAATTACGGGAATTGTTTTGTTGGCTCTTGCTTTTACTTCACCAACGTTAAAAGCAGACGGAATTGGAACAGTTGATACCTTCACAACCAATCCAGAATCAGTAGTTGGCCAGAAGTTATTACTTAAGCATTTTCCAGGCGGAGAAGGTGATCCAACTCAAATTGTTGTTGATGTCGATAAGTTGGACGCAGTTGCGAAAGCTGTTAAAAATGCACCGGGTGTTACTTCAGTTGAACCTCTACTGGATGGGTTTGCTATTCCAGGTGGTCCTATTCCTCAAATTAAGATTGTTGATAACAGAGCAATTTTAAACGTAACTTTGAATAAAGCACCTGACAGTGTTGAGGCAGCAAATGACATTCCAGAGATTCGCACACTTGCACATAAAGCTGATCCAACATCATTAGTTGGCGGAACTAGTGCAGTTTATTTCGATGTTCGCACTGCAAACGATCGAGACAATAAAACTATTATTCCGATTATTTTATTGGTTATCACGGTGATTCTCGGATTACTGCTGCGCAGCATCTTGAGCGCAGCATTACTGCTAGGCACTGTCGTTCTCTCCTATTTTGCAACACTTGGAGTATGCGCCCTTGTCTTTAATCACGTATTCGGTTTTGCAGGGGGAGATACATCCTTCCCATTATTTGCCTTCATCTTCTTGGTAGCGCTGGGTATTGATTACAACATCTTCTTAATGACAAGAGTGCGAGAAGAATCCATCAAACTTGGAACACGTCAGGGAGTTATCAAAGGTTTAACTGTTACTGGCGCCGTAATAACATCTGCGGGAATTGTTCTTGCAGCAACATTTGCAGTGCTCGGGCTTATTCCGCTCGTACCACTAGCCCAGTTGGGCTTTGCTGTTGCTTTCGGCGTGCTCCTTGACACAATAATTGTTCGCTCCATATTGGTTCCGGCTCTGGTACATGAAATTGGACCAAAAATTTGGTGGCCTTCTAGCCTTAAAAAGTAAGTAACATGAAACTTCGAGTTGGCATTGCAGGCTATGGATTAGCCGGCCGAAGTTTTCATGCTCCAATTTTGTCGGCTACGAATTTTGATATCGCTGCAATTCTTACAAATAATGATGTTCGAAAGCGCCATGCAAAAGAAGATTTTCCTGCTGCGAAAATACTTTCAAATATTGAAGAGTTATGCGAGCAGGGTTTAGACCTTGTTGTGATCGCATCGGGAAATCAAGTTCATCTATCGCAGGCACTTGCCGCAATTAAAGCGGGAATTCCAACAGTCGTTGATAAACCTATGGGTATAAATGTTGCCCAAACTGAAGAAATTTTAAACGCTTCAATTAGCGCTGGCGTTCCTGTCACAACTTATTTCAATCGTAAATGGGATAGCGACACACTGACTCTCAAACGAGTGATTCGCGATGGTCACATCGGAAGAGTGATTCGTATGGACTCACGTTTTGAAAGATTTAGACCACAGTTAAATCCTCAGTCATGGCGTGAGAATAATTCACCGCAAGATGGTGGTGGATTGTTATTGGATTTGGCTCCACACTTGATTTCAACCGCAATAGACTGTTTCGGTCACGCCGAATTGAAGTCAGCTTCCATCAGAAGTGTTCGGGGTGGCGCAGATGATGATTGTGTTTTACTTCTCGGACATGATTCAGGAGTTGAGTCAATTTTGTCTGCAAGCGCCGTAGTTGGTTCACCCGGTCCTCGCCTTCGCGTTATCGGAAGCGATGGCGCATTTGTAGTCAACGAACTCGACCCTCAAGAAGCACTTTTAAGATCAGGCAAGAAACCTAAAGATGGTAAGTGGAATGAGGACACAGCCTCAAAGGCATTTATTCATAGAGGTGACTCCGTTGAAGAGTTTAAATCTGATCCAGGTAACTATTCTCATTTTTACTCTTTAGTTCATGATGCGATTGTAAATAAAACAGGGATGCCTATAGGTTCAGAAGAGATACTCGCCGTTGCGCGAATCATTGACCATGCTCGAAAGATCAATACGCATGGTTAAGAAGGTCGTGGTCATTGGTGCGGGATTGGCTGGACTCAGTGCCGCAATTACTTTAGAGAACGAGGGCGTTTACGTTACGGTACTGGAAAGTTCCGATCGCCCAGGTGGTCGTGTCAGCAGTGATGTCGTTGACGGATTTATATGCGATCGCGGATTTCAATTAATCAATGCGAATTATCCAGAGATAAAACGTATTGGTTTAATCAAGAACATAGATTTCATTTCAGCATCATCAGTTATCGAAGTTGCAAGGGATGATCGTCGAATCCGTATTGGCGACCCTCGTTCGGCATTCTTTTCAGTGTTTAATCCAGAAACCGGCTCACTACTCGAGAAGTTTCGGCTTGTTAAGTATCTTCTAAAAAGTAAACCAGCGGCGAGCGTTGGGGAAGAGCTTAAAAATATTGGCTTGGGTAAAACTTATGAGCGAGTACTTAGACCTTTCTTGACCGGCGTTTTCTTAGCTGACCCTTTACTTGTCAGTGCCGAGTACGGTCGCACTGCAATTAAGTATTTTGCTACAGGAAATTCAGGATTGCCCGTTGGGGGAGTCAAAGTATTTTCGGAAGTTCTTGCATCTCGAGTAAGTGATATTCGCTATGGGGTGCAAGTGAACTCTATAAAGAAAAATACGGTTAAGACTTCCAAAGGCAGTTTTGAAGCCGATGCAATTATTGTTGCAACTGATGCGACAACCGCGGCGCAACTTTTAGATCTCACAGAGGTGCCTAAATTAGTTGGCTGCACCACCTGGTATCACTCAACAAAAGATAGCCCAACTACAAGCAAGTCATTAATTGTTGATAGCCAAAATCGTGGTCCAGTTGTAAATACGATTGTTATCTCAAACATGATGCCTGACTATGCGCCAGTAGGTAAGAGTTTAATTTCAAGTACGAGCATTCTCCCAACAACAGAATCCGAAGTGCGTAGACATTTATCAGTGATGTATGGAACAGATACACGCAATTGGAAGTTGGTGGCAAAGTACGAAATACCTAGCGCTTTGCCTTTATCCGGATTAGAAACGAAGATTGCGTCAGGTTCGCACGTGAAAGATTCAATTTTTATTGCAGGTGATTACAAGAGTGCGCCATCGCAAAATGGTGCATTGCTTTCAGGGCGCCTGGCGGCTCTCTCAGTTTTAGTCGACTAGCGCTGCAAGTGCAGGTGCAATATGTGGATAGTCAAAGACAAAACCTGCATCCAAAAGAGCCTGTGGCATAACTTTTTTAGAACCCAGAATCTCACTTGAGAAACCGCCAAGAGCAATCTTTAGAGCAATTGCCGGCGCAGGAAATAGAGCTGGGCGATGAAGTGCACGAGCTAGTCCAGCAGTGAATTCTTGATTTGTAACCGGGTTTGGCGAAGTTAGATTTATCGGACCTTCAATTTTACTTTCGAGTGCAAAAACTATCGCTCGAATTTGATCATGAAGTGTTATCCATGACCACCACTGTTTTCCGCTACCTAATTTTCCACCTAATCCAAATCGAAAAAGTGGAAGCATGCGACCTAGTGCGCCTCCTGTTGGTTCAAGAACTAATCCTGTGCGAAGTTTTACGGTTCTCACGTCCTGAACTAAATCTGCGGCACCTTCCCATTCGCGACAAACAGCAGCTAGAAAATCATCTCCTGCGCGATCCGATTCGATAACTGCTCGGTTTCCAGTTTCGCCATACCAACCGATTGCACTGGCACTGATGAAGACAGAAGGCTTAACGGTATTTACGGCGTTAGCAATTGTTGTTGTACCAAGAAGTCGTGAATTTAGGATTTCGCTTTTGTATTTTTTTGTCCAACGTTTATCTCCAACACCGGCTCCCGCCAAGTGAATAATTGCATCCACACCAGCAAGAGCTTCGAGATCAACGGTTCCGGCTTGCGGATCCCACATAATTTCTTCTGCAGAGCGACTCGGTCTGCGAACTAATCTTTGTACTGTGTAACCCTCAGATTTTAGATATCCAACTAACGCATTTCCGATGAGACCGGTAGAACCGGTAATCGCAACTCGTTGCATTGTTGGCATCAGAGTCCTAGGTCCGATTCAAATGCACCTTGTTCTAGACGTTCCTTGAGTGTTACTAAGAACCGCGCGGCATCGGCTCCATCTACAACGCGGTGATCGTATGAGAGACCTAGATAAACCATTGAACGAATCGCAATAGTTTCGCCACCATCTTCGCCACGAACAACCATGGGTCTCTTAACAACTGCGCCTAAACCAAGAATTGCAACCTGTGGTTGATTGATGATTGGAGTATCAAATAATGCACCGCGGCTTCCGGTGTTCGTAATAGTAAAAGTTCCACCACCTAATTCATCTGGTGAAACTTTGTTATCACGTGTGCGAGCAGCTAGATCAGAAATCTTGCGTGCGATACCGCCCATATTGAGATCTCCAGCGTTATGAATAACTGGAACAAGCAAACCACGTTCTGTATCAACGGCAATACCAAGATGTTCGGCACCATGATAAGTAATTTGATCACCTTCAACAGAAGAATTAAGAACTGGATGCACCTTGAGTGCTTCACATACTGCAACGGCAAAGAATGGAAGGAAGGAGAGTTTCACACCCTCGCGAGCTTCGAATGTAGCTTTTGCGCGATCACGCAAACGAGAAATCTTTGTTACATCAACTTCGATAACAGTTGTTAGTTGCGCGCTTACTTGGAGGGATTCAACCATGCGCGCCGCAATAACTTTGCGCAAGCGCGACATTGTCACTGTTGTTCCGCGAAGAGGAGATGCTGCTACTGGTGAGGATTTTGCAGCTGCAGGAGTAGAACTCTGCACTGCAGGAGCACTGTGAGGTGCAACAGGTTTTGCAGCTGCTTGAACATCTTCTTTTCTAATTCGTCCGCCAACTCCGCTACCTTGAATTGTCGCAAGATTTACGCCGAGTTCTGCAGCTAATTTTCTGACGATTGGAGTTACATATGCATCAGCTTGCGCAGCAGCAGGTACTGCAACTGGCGCAACAACTGGGGGAGCAGAGACAACAGGCGCTGCAACGACAGGGGCAACGGGAGCTGGAACCACCGGCGCAGCAGGTGTAAGAACAGGCGAGGCAACTGCTCCACCTGATGAACCAATCAACGCTAGTCGTGCACCAACTGGAACTGTTGAATCAACCGGAACGTCGATTGCGAGAAGAGTTCCTGCAACAGGAGATGGAATTTCTGTGTCAACTTTGTCCGTTGAAACTTCAAGAAGTGCTTCATCCATTGCAACTGAATCACCAACATTTTTTAACCAACGAGTAACAGTGCCTTCGCTGACACTTTCGCCGAGTGCAGGCATCGTTATAACAGTTCCTGAATTATTTGAAGCAGCAGGTGTAACCACCGGTGCAGCAGGTGGGGGAGTTGGCGCTGGTTTCGCAGCAGGTGTTGCAACCGGTGCAGGTGTTGCAACCGGTGCGGTTGGAGCGGTGGCTCCATCTGCAATGACTGCTAGCTCGGCGCCAACTGCAACAGTTTGATCAACGCCGACGACAATTTTTTGTAAAGTTCCGGCAACCGGTGAAGGAATTTCTGTATCTACTTTGTCCGTAGAAACTTCTAGCAAAGGTTCATCGACTTCAACGTGATCGCCTTCGGCTTTAAGCCAACGCGTAACAGTTCCTTCAGTCACGCTCTCGCCAAGGGCTGGCATAGTTAATGAAAATGTCATTGTGATCTCCCTAGATTATCCGTGAGCATGAAGCGGTTTACCGGCGAGTGCCATGTGTGCTTCTCCCATGGCTTCAGAAAGAGTTGGGTGCGCATGAATAAGTGGTGCAACATCATCGGCACTTGCTTCCCAATTAAAGATTAACTGCGCTTCAGCAAGTAATTCGCCAACTCGAGAACCAACCATATGTATTCCTAAGACCGGTCCATTTTTTTGCGCAACAAGTTTTACCGAACCAGCAGTACGAAGAATCTGGGCCTTACCATTACCTGCAAGGTCGTAATTAAGTTCAACGACATCGAATCCGCGCTCTTTTGCAACAGCAGTTGTCAGACCGACGGATGCAACTTCAGGCTCTGAATAAGTCACACGAGGGACACCGTCATAATTAATTGGACGAGGATTAAGTCCAGCAATTTCTTCAGCAACTAAAATTCCTTCGCCAAAGCCAACGTGAGCTAGTTGCAAAGTTGGAATGAGATCGCCAACTGCCCAAATTCCAGGGACATTTGTTCGACACTTATCGTCAACTAAAACATAGCCACGATCCATCGAAACACCTTGTTCTTCATATCCAAGGTTTGCCGAAACAGGACCACGGCCAACGCTCACAAGGAGTACGTCTGCAGTGAATGTTTTTCCATCTTCAAGGGTCACCGTTACGGAATCACCATTAATTGATGCGGATTGGAAGCGCACACCGAGTTCGAAATTAATGCCGCGCTTTCTAAATGCGCGTTCGAGTTGCTTACTTGAAGATTCATCTTCTAGAGCAACTAAGTGGGAGAGGCCCTCAATAATTGTTACTTCTGCACCAAATGATTTCCATACTGATGCGAATTCACAGCCGATAACTCCACCACCAAGAACAATGACACTTTTTGGTACGTATTCCAATTTAGTGGCGTGATCAGATGTGATGATTTTCTTTCCGTCGATTTCAAGGCCAGGAAGAGTTTTTGCGTAAGAACCAGTCGCTAGAACAACATTTTTACCGGTGTACTTTTCCCCATTTACTTCTACAGTGTCTTTCGAAACTAGGCGCCCGTGACCTTCAATGTAAGTGATGTTTCTGGACTTAACCAGACCTTGTAAGCCTTTGTGAAGTCGAGCAATTACGCCGTCTTTGTAAGAATTAACTGCCGGCATATCCATGGAGAGAAATTGTGCGTTAACGCCAAAGTGATTTGCATCGCGCGCACCATCAGCAATTTCACCTGAATGCAATAACGCTTTAGTGGGAATGCAACCCCGGTGAAGACATGTGCCTCCAAGTTTGTCTGCCTCAATCAAAGCAACTGAGAGACCTAGTTGCGCGCTACGTAGGGCACAGGCATAACCGCCGCTTCCGCCGCCGAGTATCACTAGATCAAATTGAGCCACTGAGCACGCCTTTCAAAAATCGTTCCAAGTCCACAAGCTTTCTTGAACACTGGCTCTATCTTGCCAGCCTTCGGGCTAGTTACCGAATTATGGAGTTCTCGACCAAGCGCAGAAGTGTGCGCAGTGCCACACCCGTGCCACCGACGGGCGTATATCCGTGGGCTTTAGATTCGTTATACGCCGGCCCTGCAATATCTAGATGCAACCATGGCACTTCAGGTTTGATGAAATCTTTTAAGAATAATCCCGCAACCAACATGCCACCCATGCGTTCACCAATGTTGGCGAGATCTGCAACTGGTGAATCCAGAGAAGCACGTAACTCTTGTGGCAAAGGCATTGGCCAAAATGCCTCGCCGCTTTCAGATGCCGCGCTTAGAAAACGTGAGCTGAAGTCTTCATTATTTGTCATGACTGCACTCGTGCGAGTTCCAAGTGCAACCACTTGGGCACCCGTAAGTGTTGCAACGTCAATGAGACCGTCGAGAGATTTTGTTTCCTGTGCTTTTACAAGTGCATCAGCCAATACGAGTCGACCCTCTGCATCAGGATTAAGAACCTCAACCGTTTTGCCACCATAAATTGTGATGACATCACTTGGACGAGTTGCATTATCACTAACCATGTTTTCGGCAAGTGGCGCCCATGCTTCGATTGTTACAGGAAGCTTGAGAGAGGCAATTGCGAGAATAGCCCCACAAACTGCGGCTGCTCCACTCATGTCAGACTTCATCGCTTCCATACCCGCAGCAGGTTTGAGTGCAAGACCACCTGTATCAAAGGTAATTCCTTTTCCAACAAAGGCAAATGTGCGTAGAGATTTTTTAGGCGAGTATTTAATGTGAAGTAAACGTGGTGGGTTTGCTGAGCCCTGGCCGACGCCAATGATTCCGCCATAGCCACCGCTCTTTAATTGTTTTTCATTGAGAACACTTACTTTGAGCGCCGATGATGATCCGCCAAGAGATTTCACTGCTGCCGCTATTTTCTTAGTAAAAGTATCTGGCGTTAAATGTGATGGCGGGGTATTAATTAAATCTCGAACCAGATGTGTGTACTGAGCAATAACTTGTGCACGCTTAAGTGCATTTTTAGCTTCAGCATTCTTGCTAAATTTTGAGTGAATAGCGATAGTTGCTAGGGGCAATTTCCGTTCAGATTTTGTTGAACCGCGGAATTCATCAAAAGCGTATGCACCTAGTGATGCTCCTTCAGCGATTGCAGCAACTGATGCAAGATCAGGAGCAGGCAGGGCGAATGTTGCTTGCGAACTTCCAGCGAGAGCTCGCGCGGCGGCACCTGCCCCGCGACGAAGAATTTCGTGTGGATACTGCTTTTGTACTGGCCCTAACCCTGTAAAGAGAATCAATTTTGTTCGGCTACCAGGAATTTTGATAACTTCATCAAACTTGCCAGTGGCACCTAGTTCTTTGAGTTGCGTGAGTAGCGATTTGGAATCTATTGAGAGATTTCCAGATTCAATAGTTAATGCTGAATCTTTGCTGGGATTAAAGGAGAGTCCAAGGACTAGAACGCCATCGGTGACGGCGCCATCGGTGAGTTTCATTGTGGACATACAGCTCCTTCTGCCTGATTCATCCCTAAAAGAACTAAGGCGCACAGGTTATCGGTAGTAGCAACTTTTAATGGACTAGCAGTAGGTTGTGATTGTGAAAAATTCACCTCTTCATCAAAAGCACCTCGCGATGAACGCCAAGATGGCTGATTTTGGTGGCTGGCTAATGCCAATCGAGTACCCGCAATCTGGGGTTCTAGCTGAACATGCAGCCGTGCGCGAAAGAGTTGGACTCTTTGATGTTTCACATTTAGGAAAAGCCAGTGTCAAAGGTAGCGGGGCATTAGATTTCCTCAACTCAATACTTACAAATGATTTAAATAGAATTTCAGATGGCATGGCGCAGTACACAATGCTGTGTAATGACCAAGGTGGCGTTATCGATGATCTGATTGCGTACAGAAATTCAGCCGATGATATTTTCTTGGTGCCAAATGCTTCGAATACCGCAGATGTTGTGGCCTCGTTGGAAGCTCAATTAATTCCGGGCATCGAAATCAAAAATTTACATAACGAATATGCCGTCCTTGCATTGCAGGGACCTGCCACAGCACGTGTTCTCGATTCAGTAGGCGTTGGCGCCTCTATTGATTACATGAATTTTACGCACGTACAAATTGCTGGCTGCGATGTCATCTTGTGTCGCACTGGTTATACGGGCGAATTTGGATTTGAATTATTGCCACTGTGGAAAGATGCCGAAAAAGTTTGGGATGCACTTGTTCTGGCTATAGCTGCATTTGATGGATTAATTTGTGGATTAGGTTCACGAGATACATTGCGAACCGAAATGGGATATCCATTACATGGGCACGAACTTTCCCTAGATATAACTCCTGTGCAAGCGAGTGCTTCATGGGCAGTTGGTTGGAAAAAAGATAAATTTGCCGGTGATTCTGTTTTGCGTGGCGAACGAACCAACGGTCCGCGACGATTTTTGCATGGATTGAAATCCTTAGATCGCGGGATTCCCCGAGCTGGCATGTCAGTTAAAGATTCAGATGGAATCGAAGTCGGAGTTATTACTTCGGGCACTTTTTCGCCAACTTTAAAGAATGGAATTGCTCTGGCACTTCTTGATTCATCGGTTTCATTAGGCACGATGGTTGTAATTGACGTACGCGGACGCGCATCACAGGCGGAAGTAGTTTCTCTGCCTTTTGTTGAATCACACGTGCGCTAGAAAAACAGGAAATTACAGAGAATCTCCTGGTTTGACCTGCGGATGTGGAGTACGAAGTCGACGCATCTGAGTAGAACGTAACCAACCATAAAGACCAAGCCCCTTTGTTGGGGAATCCGGGAATCGATTACGAACTTCTCGCTTTATTTTGCGAGATAAGAAAATTCCATCAACAACGGCAGCTAGAAGAACCGCGTACATAAGTGCGATTCCACCGTATTGCAAAGCTGCAACTGGGAAAATTGAGAGCAGTAGGACAACAAAAATAATTGGCAAGAAATACTCGCCAATAGATTTACGAGAATCAACTAGGTTTCTAACAAAACGTCGGGCTGGACCTCTATCTCGCAAAGGCATTGCACTTTCTTCTCCGCGCAAGTAAGCCGCGCGTGCTGCATTACGCGCCGCCCTAGATTGTTCGCGAGCTCGCTTTTTCTCCTCTTTTGAAGATGCAGGCGCAAGAGATGAAACTATTCTCTTAGATTGTGCTTCTTTGCGCTTAGGGGTTGGGCGACCCTTTTTCGAAGATGATTCGTTTTGTTTTGACATAGGGATAACTATAGAGCGAGCATTCTTTCTAGTGCGAGTTTTGAATATTTTGCTATTTCTGGGGCCACTCGGATCTGATTAACCACGGTGCCATTGACGAGTGATTCCATCGCCCAAACCAAATGGGGCAGGTCAATGCGATTCATAGTTGAGCAATAACAGATGTCCTTATCAAGGAAATATATTTCCTTATCCGGATTGTTCTGAGAAATTCTTTGGACCAAATTGAGTTCAGTCCCGATGGCCCACTTAGACCCAGCAGGGGATTCCTGAACTATTTTTATAATTCTTTCAGTTGAGCCAATTTTGTCTGCAGCGCTGACTACTTCATGCGTACATTCAGGATGCACCAAAACTTGGACTCCTGCGACACGGTGTCGAATTTCGTTCACACTTTCGATTGAAAAACGACCATGCACTGAACAATGCCCACGCCACAAAAGTACTTTCGCCCTTTTAATCTGTTCCTCAGTTAGACCACCCATAGGTTTCCAAGGATTCCAAAGTACGCAATCTTCAAGAGTTAAACCGAGGGAAAGGACTGCTGTATTTCTACCTAAATGTTGATCTGGTAAGAAAAGTATTTTTTCACCTTGAGAAAAAGCCCACTTCATGGCCGCCTCAGCATTAGATGACGTACAAATCGTTCCACCGTGTTCGCCAGTAAAAGATTTTATTGCTGCAGACGAATTCATATATGTCACCGGTATGACCTGATCTGCTACACCGATACTTTGCAAATCACTCCAACATTGTGTGACTTGATTTGCAGTTGCCATATCTGCCATCGAACACCCTGCTGCTAAGTCAGGAAGAATAATTTTTTGACGTTCAGAGGTAAGAATGTCAGCGCTTTCTGCCATGAAGTGCACACCGCAGAAAATGATGTTTTCAACTGAACTTTGATTCGCTGCCTCTTGTGCCAATTTAAATGAATCACCAGTTATGTCGGCGAATTCGATTACTTCATTGCGTTGATAATGGTGACCAAGGATCAACGCATCAGTCCCAAGTGTTTTGCGGGCTGCTCGGGCACGAGAAAGCAAATCAGGATCACTCGCTGGGGGTAGTTGACCATCGCAGGAGACGCCACGTTCACTGGCGAGGTCGCTTCCTTGACCAAGTAGCAATAGATCACTCAAATTCACAGTGTCATTCTCTCTCATATTTAGTGTCCGTGTCGCGCATCCTCGAACAGGTCGCTAGGCTTAGTCCGTACTCGAGAGGGAGAAAACATGAGCACAGAGACAAGCACAACAACAGGAATCCTGCTTACCGATAATGCTGCATCGAAAGTTGCTGCACTTTTGGCGCAAGAAGGTCGCGATGATTTAAACCTACGCGTTGCGGTACAACCTGGTGGATGCTCTGGCTTGAAGTACCAACTCTATTTCGATGATCGTAATCTTGACGGAGATATTGTCCGTGAATTCGGAAGCGTCAAAGTTATTACCGACAAAATGAGTGATCCATATTTGTCAGGTGCGACAATTGATTTTGTGGACACAATTGAGAAGCAAGGCTTCACAATTGATAATCCAAATGCTCAGGGCTCATGCGCCTGTGGCGATTCTTTTAACTAAGCCTTTCTCTAACTAGTATCACGCCATGCGAATTGGTGTAGCTGGCTCAGTAGGTCTAGATCATTTGATGACCTTTTCTGGAAAATTTACTGATTCACTCGTTGCTGGCTCACTTGAAAAGGTTTCGCTCTCATTTTTGGTTGATGATTTAGACGTTCGTCGCGGTGGATGTGCTGCGAATATATGTTTTGGAATGGCAATGCTCGGTCTCAATCCAATTTTGATTGCGGCCGTCGGTAAAGACTGGGCAGATTACGAAGCGTGGCTCTCACGTCATGGTGTAGATACATCTCATGTGCTCATTTCGAAAGATTTGTTTACAGCACACTTTATGGTTACGACAGATACAGAGCTGAATCAGATCGCCTCCTTTTTTCCAGGTGCAATGAGTGAAGCTAGAAATATTGAATTAGCTCCAATTATGGAAAAGACGGGCGAATTAGATCTCATTGTTATTTCACCTGATGATCCAGAAGCAATGATGCGACATAGCGAAGTAGCTCGAGATCGGGGAATAGCCTTTGCGGCCGATCCATCCCAGCAGATGGCTCGCATGGAAGGTGAAGAGATAAAAACCCTTATTGATGGCGCTGCATATTTGTTTATGAACGAATACGAATTAGCCCTAGCGATTCAAAAAACCGGGTGGAGCGATGCGGAGATTTTGTCACGTGTTAAACATCGAGTGGTTACACAAGGTTCAAAAGGCGCACGAATTGAATCAAAAGGTGGAGAGCTCATCAAAATTTCATGCCCTAAAGAAAATGGCAAGGTAGATCCAACCGGAGTGGGCGATTCATTTAGATCAGGTTTTATCGCCGGTTTAGCGTGGGGACTTTCACATGAAAGATGTTTGCAACTTGGCGCAATGATTGCAACGTATGTGATTGAAACTAAGGGCACTCAAGAATACAGGTTCACACCTGAACAATTTGTTGATCGATTTAGAGCCGCTTATGGCGAAAACGCCGCTCTAGAAGTTAGCGCGAATTTAAGTTAATTCTTTGTAATCAAATAGGTTTCTTCTGCGAGCTTTGCAAATTTATTTCCTGTCATACGAGACCATGCATTCAAATCTGGTTCAGTTGCTGGGTCATCTGAATAAAGCGTAATTTCTTCGCCACTAGACAATGTAGAAATCTGTTTACCTAGTTCAATTATTGGCAAGGGGCACCGCAAACCTCGAGCATCGATTTCTTTCATGACCTTAAGCGATCCACATTACTTTTAACGGAGGAAATCAATCCATCTACCTCACTTTGGGTCGTATCAGGGTGGAGCGTGATTCGAATATTGCCGTGAGTAAGTATTCCCATTGCGGCCAAAACGTGGCTCGGCTCTAGATCATCTGCAGTACAAGCCGAACCAGAATCAACACTGAAGCCATCATTTTGAATTCCGCGAAGGAGTTCTTCGCCATTGCAATTCATGAAAGAGGCACTAAGCATGTGTTCAAGTGTTGAATCGAGAGACCCGGCAATGTCAACATTTGGAATTTGCGAGAAGGCTTGTCGTAATTGGGCATTAAATACTTGAGCTTGAATTCTTGCTTCAGTAACGCGCGAAGAAAAGTTTTCAATCGCGACAGCACTAGCAATTATTAGCGGCAAAGGCGCATCAAAATTTACTTTGGCAGCATTTAGATGGGGAAACGGGTTATGCCACTGGGCGGCTTTATTAACAACTAAAAAACCAATGTCGGCAGGGCCGTACCAAGAGCGACTATCAAAGATTGCGGTGGAGTACTCGCAACTAATTGGCTTGCGTATTCCACTCGCTGTGGCATCTAGAAAAACTCGATCAGAGTTAACGTGCCCAACTATTTCGGCACAATCTTGAATTACACCTGTTTCAGCGTTTGCGACATGCAGTGCTAATACTGAGGTGGGCGATTGTGCTTTTGGCGCAAGAATTTTGCCGTGTAGGTCAGAGGGTAAAATTTCGTGGTCCATAGTCGCTGCAATAGCGAAGACATCTTTTCGATCCGTTGCTCCATGAATCAAAGTGCTTGAGCTGTCGCAGATACCCTGGATTCCAAGGAAATAGCCCATAGACAGTGATGAGAACGGCAGAATTGAATCCTTTGCTACACCAAGTGATGCGGCAATTGATTCCAGGGCTTGATTTCGCAGTTGATGTGCTCGCGCACCGGATTGAGAAAGTTTTCCAGGATTAGCCCAGCCACTTTCAAAAGCGGCATGGAGTACCTCAAAAGCCTTGGGATCAAGAGGGCTTTCGCTCTGGAAGTTTCCTGTGACACGTACCACCGGATGAACGCTACTGGCTGGTGAGTGCGTTTTGGAAATGCCCCACTATTCTTAAGCCTATGTCCGCACGTATGAAGCGAGTCTTATCCCTGACAGGGCTAGTAATTCCTTCCACGTTTTTCTTGTCCGGATGTTCAGAGGTCTCTGGATTAGGTTTTGAAGAGGGCATCACTAGTGTCAATGATCATTCGCTCTCGTTGTGGCAAGGCGCTTGGATTGCAGCAGGTGTTGTCGGAGTAATTACGTTAATTCTTATTTTGTGGCCAGCTTTTTTCCATCGCCTTAAGAAAGAGTCACCAGAATTTCCGAAGCAAACTCAGTACAACGTTCCAGTTGAAATTCTGTATACAGTGATTCCGTTTATTATCGTTGCAGTTCTTTTCGCATATACATTAAGAGCTCAAAATGAAATCACGGCCAAAACAACTGGTCCTGCACATGAGATTGCCGTTGAAGGAATTCAATGGTCATGGCAGTTCGGATATTCAGATGCTGGCCCAAATGCAGTCGTTACCGGAACGCCTGCACAACCACCGACTCTGTACTTGCCTCAAGGCGAAAAGGTACGTTTTACAATTACATCTAATGACGTAGTTCATGGGTTCTGGATTCCGGCTTTCATGATTCAAATGCAGAATCTTCCAGGAGTGACCAATAAGTTGGAATTTACTGCAAATAAGTTGGGAACTTACCCTGGTCGCTGCAACATTTTGTGCGGAAGAAATCACACGCAAATGATTTTCACGGTCAAAGTAGTTACTCCAGCTGAGTACAAGAATTACCTAGAAACCCTGAAGGCGAGCGCAGCATGACAACATTTGCAGAGCGTCCATCTCTGACACTTCCTACGCAAGAGTTGAAGCCAACGCGTAAAGGCAATGCCTTTGTAAAGTGGGTTACGACAACTGATCACAAGCGCATTGGCTACTTGTATCTATTCACCACTTTTGCATGGTTTCTTATCGGTGGATTTCTCGCCCTGCTTTTAAGATCAGAATTAGCACGTCCAGGATTACAGTTTCTAAGTAACGAGCAGTACAACCAAATATTCACAATGCACGGAACAATTATGTTGCTCTTGTTTGCAACACCACTCTTTGTGGGTTTCGCAAATGTAATCATGCCTTTGCAAATTGGTGCCGCCGACGTTGCATTTCCGCGTTTAAATATGCTCTCTTACTGGCTCTATCTCTTCTCAGGAATTATGGTTTTTGCAGGATTCGTAACACCAGGTGGTGCAGCGTCTTTCGGATGGACCGCGTATGCACCGCTTTCTAACTCAGTTTATTCACCTGGCATTGGTGCGGATTTGTGGATCACAGGTCTTGCAGTTGGCGGTATTGGAACAATTTTGGGAGCGGTTAACTTCATCACGACTATTTTTACAATGCGTGCTCCAGGTATGACTATGTTTAGAATGTCGATCTTCTCTTGGAACGTATTACTAACTTCAATTTTGGTTCTCTTAGCATTTCCACCACTTGCGGTTGCATTCTTAGGTTTAGAAGCTGATCGACTTTATGGAACACATCTATTTGATCCAGCCAATGGTGGAGCCATGTTGTGGCAACATCTCTTCTGGTTCTTTGGCCATCCCGAGGTCTATATCTTGGCGCTTCCATTCTTTGGAATAGCCACGGAAATTTTGCCGGTCTTTAGCCGCAAGCCAATCTTTGGTTACAAAGGTTTGATTGCTGCAACCATCGCGATTGCTGCGTTATCCGTATCGGTGTGGGCGCACCACATGTTTGCAAGTGGACAAGTACTCCTGCCCTTCTTTTCATTTATGACATTCTTAATCGGAGTTCCGACGGGTGTGAAGTTCTTTAACTGGATCGGAACTATGTGGCGTGGTCACGTTACTTTCGAAACTCCCATGCTGTGGGTTATGGGCTTCCTTGTTACATTCTTGTTTGGCGGTTTAACCGGAATCATTTTGGCTTCGCCACCACTTGATTTTGCGGTTTCAGCTTCGTACTTCGTAGTTGCTCACTTCCACTACGTACTCTTTGGAACTGTGGTCTTCGCGATGTTCGCAGGCTTCTATTTCTGGTGGCCAAAGATGACCGGGCGCATGCTTAACGAACGTCTAGGAAAAATTCACTTCTGGACACTCTTCTTTGGATTTCACCTAACATTTTTGATTCAACACTGGCTTGGAATCAAGGGATTCCCACGTCGATATGCAGATTATTTACCTACCGACGGTTTTACTTTCATGAACACAGTGTCAACTATCGGTTCCTTCTTGTTGGCGCTTTCTATGATTCCTTTCTTCGTTAACGTTTGGATCACACGCAAGAGCCCATTGGTGGGCGTCGATGATCCATGGGGATATGGCTCTTCACTCGAATGGGCTACTTCGTGTCCACCGCCACGTCACAACTTCACTTCTATGCCACGCATTTCAAGTGAACGACCAGCATTTGATTTGCATCACCCACATATCAAAACTGAAGGGCACTAAGTTCCATGAAAACTAATTGGATGCTCTTTGTTGGACTATCGATTTTTTATGTGATTATGACAATTGTTTATTGGCAAGTAGATGGAGAGCCACTTGGCATTACCGGCTTACTCCTATCTGCGGGCCTTGCAGGAATGGTTGGCTTTTATGTTTGGTTCACACAAAAGCGAATTGGAAGTGTTCTTCCTGAAGATAACACTGTTGCAGAAATCTCAGATGGTGCCGGCGAATTAGGTTTCTTTAGCCCCCACTCATGGTGGCCTCTTCCCACAGGTATGTCCGCCGTGGCAGTTGGTCTAGGTTTAATTATTGGTTGGTGGTTCACACTCATTGCCGTGACTGGATTAATCATTAGTGTGATTGGTTGGGTTACTGAGTACGAGAAACCTCTTCCAGCTTCAACTCACTAATTTCGCTTCACAAAGCCGGCGCTCAATGCAAAAAGTCCGCGGACTCATCAAAGCTTCACACTTCATACCAACACTGATCGTTTCAACGATCGCATTTGTATTCGGTGCCTATTACTGGTGGGAAGGTCCGGCTTACGTAATTGCCTTCACTGTATTTACGGGCCAACTAGTAGTTGGTTGGAGTAACGATCTTTATGATTTTGCAGATGATCAGAAGCACCAACGCCAGAATAAACCACTCGTATCAGGATTGATTTCACAGAAATATTTGCGTTCATGGTTGACCTTTATGGTTGCATTTTCGTTTCTCGCAAATATCTTAGGTCCATTGGGTATCAGAGGCGGCTTGCTCTATTGGTTAGGGATTGGCTTCGGGGTTGCTTATAATTTCTACTTTAAATTTACAGTTCTTTCTCCTTTGCCATATGCGTGCGCGTTTGCAATCTTGCCCTCTTGTGTTGCAATTTCTCAATCAATCACGCCACCAACGTGGATGTGGCTTGGGGGAGCACTTCTTGGGTGCGCTGCGCATTTCATAAATGTGATTAAAGATATGGATCAGGATCGGGAGAGCGACATACGCGGGTTGCCTCAACAACTAGGTAGACGTGGATCAATTACCGTAGCAATTGGATTAATTGCTCTGGCTATTGTTGTTATATATATTTTTTAGTGGTGCTCGATCTCATTGAGATCTTTGCTCGTCACCTTTGGTGCTACTTCTGCATTTGCGGCACTCATACGTGAACGTAATTTGTTTCGGATGGCATCTGTGCGACGCACACCGGCTTTATCAATTTCAGGTAACTCCAGTGGACCATTTTGTTCGTGAGAAGTAAGCAGCCACTTCTTCTCCGGAGTTAGCTCTTCATGAATTTCAACGAATTCGCCATGAGGAAGACGTACCAAGCGACCGGTTTCTTTGCCGTGTAGCACGAGTTCTCTATCTGCCCTTTGTAGTGAGATACAGATTCTCTTAGTAATCACAAATGCGATTGGAGGAAGCACGATGATTCCAATTCGGCTAAACCACATAATTTGGTTAATGCTTAAGTGGAATTGCTGCGCAATGATGTCGTTACCGCCGTTAATCAGAGCGACTAATGTGAACGTAAGGGCCATAGCTCCAATAGCAGTGCGATTGGGAGCATTGCGCGGACGATCAAGAAGATGATGCTCGCGTTTATCTCCCGTAATCCAACTCTCAATAAATGGATATAACGCAAGTCCAGTGAACATGAGACCAGGAATAATTAAGCCTGGAATAAGAATGTTCCACGAGATTGTGTAACCAAAGAGATATGTCTCAATTGGAGGCGACATACGGACTAATCCATCTAGCCAACCCATGTACCAATCGGGTTGTGAACCTGCTGAGATCTGTCCCGGTGTGTAAGGACCGTATAACCAAATTGGGTTAATTGAAGCAACCGCTGCGATAAAAGTTGTTACTCCAAATACAACAAAGAAGAATCCTCCAGCTTTAGCCATGTAAACCGGCAAAAGGGGATAGCCAACTACATTTTTTTCCGTGCGACCTGGTCCTGGGTATTGTGTGTGCTTTTGATACCACACCAACATTAAGTGCACGGTGATAAGCGCTAAGAAAATTGCTGGCAAAATTAAAACGTGAACAATAAAGATTCTTGGAATAAATGCTTCACCTGGGAAAGCCCCTCCAAAGGCAAAGAATGCCAAGTAAGTACCAACTACCGGAATTGCTTGAATGATTGCTTCAGCAATTCGAATTCCCGTTCCTGATAGCAAGTCATCGGGAAGTGAGTATCCAAGGAATCCTTCAACAATTCCGAGTGTTAGTAATCCAACTCCAATGATCCAGTTAAATTCACGTGGCTTGCGGAATGCGCCTGTGAAGTAAACGCGCATCAAGTGAACAACGATTGCAACCATGAAAAATAGGGCTGCCCAGTGATGGATTTGGCGCATCAACAAACCACCACGAACTTCAAAAGATATATGAAGAGTAGATGCGTACGCGGCTGACATTTCCAGTCCAGCCAGTGGTTGGTATGAACCCTCATAAACAACTTCGCGTTGTGATGGGTCAAACCAGAATGTTAAAAATGTTCCAGAGAGCAGTAAAATAATAAATGAGTAGAGAGCAATCTCTCCCAGCAAGAAAGACCAATGATCAGGGAATACTTTGTTCAGGTTCTTCTTCATCCACGCTGCTGCGCCCGTACGTTCGTCTACATAATTTGCGACGTTACCGGCAATACGTTCACGTGCTGTCATGATGAGCGCTCCCAAAAACTAGGTCCAACTGGTTCAGTAAATGGTTGTTTTGCAATCAAGTAGCCTTCTGAATCCAGTGCTAATGCTAATTGAGGAAGTGGTCTGGCTGCAGGTCCAAATAAGACCTTGGCGGCGCGAGTTACATCAAATGTTGATTGATGACAAGGACAGAGCAGGTGCTTGGTCTGTTGCTCATATAGAGCAACCGCGCATCCCATATGAGAACAAATTTTTGAGAATGCGATGATGCCTTCGTGAGTCCAGGACAAACGCTCCGCATCTAGATTGAACTCTTCTGGGCGTAAACGAATCAACAGAACAGCATCCTTGGCGATATCGCTGAGTGTGTGGTGATCTTTACCGGGAGCAAGTTCAGGAAGTACCTGCGCTACCGCGCCAACCTCTAAATCTTCTGGCTTAATTGGGCGATCACCTGGATCAGTTACTAATCGAGTGCCGGCTTTCCAACTAGTTTTTGTCAGTGAATCTTCTGGAAGCGGACCCAAATCGCGAAGTAGCAAAAGCGGCGATAAACCAACCAAACCGAGTGATAAACCCAGTGATCGCTTGATCAAAGAACGACGACCAAGCCCAGCCGCGGCCGCACCATCTTTTGCGGTCTTTACAAACTCTTTGCGATCTTCATCCGAGGAACGGAATTCGTGACGTTCGACGGTAACTTCATTATCTGGCATGAGTGTCTTAGCCCAGTGGATGGCTCCCATTCCAATAAAGAAAAGCGAAAAGGCCAAGCCGAGTCCAAGGAATAATTGGTGCGCATTGGTATTTCCCATAATTGGTAAGAAGACGAAAAGATCGTCAGGTATTGCAATGTAGGAAAAAATAAATAAAAGAGTTCCAAGAGCTGACAGCGAAAAGAGAATTGCTACCTGACGTTCAGCCCTTTTAGCAGCGATGGGATCTTCATCAGCTTTGCGATGAACGTGTGGCGGAATACCAGGATCTGAAATTGATTCGAGTTCGTTCGACATATTTTCCTTATCTCGCCTTCATTGCAAGCCAGACCGCAACACCAATGAGCATTCCAATACCGAGAGTCCAGATGAGCAACCCTTCAGTAACGGGACCAACTCGGCCAAGTGATGCTCCACCAAGTGCTGGTTCGGCTTCAGCGGATTTAATCCATTTAATGATTGATAATTTTTCTTCAGGAGTAATTGTTTTGTCAGAGAAAACTGGCATTGATTGCGGTCCAGTAATCATCGCTTCATAAATGTGTACAGGTTCTACGCCCATCACTGTAGGCGCGTATTTACCTTGTGTCAGTGCTCCACCCTGACCTGCGAAGTTGTGACACATCGCGCAGTTATTTCTAAATAGCTCTCCGCCTTCTGCAACGCTTCCGTCACGTTCGTAATTCAGATATTCATCCCCTGGAATTGCAGGTCCTGGTGCAAGGGATGCAACGTAGGCGGCAAGTGCTGCGACCTGTTCTGGTGTGTAGACAGGTTTTTTGCGCATAGCTTGTGTGCTCATATCTGCCATTGGCATACGACCAGTTCCAACTTGAAAATCAACAGACGCTGCGCCGACTCCAATCAGAGAAGGTGCAACCGCACCGCCTTCGGCGTTAAGCCCGTGACATGACGAACAACCCTTCAAGAAAAGTTGTTTTCCCTCTTCTATGACGGCCGAGCGAGCCAAAGCGAGTGCTGACTTATTTGGTGTTGCACTTGCAACAGAAAAAGTTGTACCGATTGCTAACAATGCCATGATCAATAACATTGGCGCCGCAGCGCGATGTCTGCGGTATCGGGATAGTCGCTTCACTGTATGCCTTTCGTTATCTTCAAAATCACTTGATTAAGTAAATTGCGGAAAAGAGTGCGATCCAAACAACATCAACAAAGTGCCAGTAGTACGAGACAACTATTGCGGTGGTTGCTTGAGAATGTGTGAAGCGTCGCGCCTTTGCAACGCGCAAGATCACGATGAGAAATGCAATTAAGCCACCAGTTACGTGTAGTCCGTGGAAACCTGTTGCAACATAAAAAATTGATCCGTACGCAGTCGAGGACAGAGTCAGGCCTTCTGTCACCAAGAGTGCGTATTCGTATACCTGACCCGCGATGAAGAATGCACCCATCAGAAATGTGAGGGCGAACCATTCACGCATTCCCCATTTACTGATTTGCATCATTGATCCAGTTCGTTTGTTCTGGAAACGTTCCGCGGCGAAAACACCAAACTGACATGTAACGGAAGAGAGAACTAAAACAGTTGTATTAAAAGCAGCAAATGGAATATTGAGAAGTTCTGAAGACTGCGTCCAAATTGTTGGCCCTTGAACTGCGCGAGTTGTGAAATATATTGCGAACAAACCTGCAAAGAACATCAACTCACTCGAAAGCCAAACAATGGTTCCGACCGCGACCAGGTTCGGGCGCGAGATTTTGTGGGCTGGGGCTTCAGTGGACATAGGGCTGATTATTCCCGCATTGGCGCCTTACTTCCACCGCCAACGACCTAGTTGCCCTCAGCATTTTTGCTAGATACGGGTGAAACAGGTCACTACAAATTCTTGCTCTGAAAACCGGGATTAAATGAATAAGATAAGGCCATGGTTTCCCACGCAGGTTCCTCGGAAAAAAAGAAGCAGATAGCTATCTATTCAGATGATAGTTCGGTTCGTTCGGCCGTCATTCTTGCCCTTGGAAATCGAATCGCTGCGGATTTACCAGAACACGAAATTCATGAATTCGCTACCGGTCCTGCGTTACGTCAGTACATTGACCGCAAATCTCAAGATGGAACTTTCAAGATTGATCTATTTATTGTTGACGGAGAAGCCACACCTGAAGGTGGCCTTGGTCTGGCACGTCAATTAAAAGATGAGGTATTTAACTGTCCGCCCGTCCTGGCAATCACAGGCCGCAAAGAGGATGCATGGTTGGCAGCATGGTCAAAAGTTGAAGCTTCCGTGAATCATCCAATCGATCCATTCACACTTGCACAAACTGTTGCGGATTTGTTGCGCACAGGTTCACTTACTTCGGCTTAATTTTTAAGAACAACCCACTCATGAGTACGAGTTGGAAAGACGCAATTACAGCCCTTGGTTCGGGGCTAAATTTATCTAGCAACGAAGCGCAGTGGTTCATGCGTGAAATTCTCGAAGGCCGTGCTGAGAATTCCGATCTCGCACAATTCTTAATCGCACTAAAAGATAAAGGTGAAACTTCCGAGGAAGTTGGGGCTTTTGTTTCGGAGATGTTTAATCACAGTGCGCCAATATCAATTTCCAAAAGAGCCGTTGATACTGTCGGAACAGGTGGAGACGGTGCTCACACGATAAATATTTCAACCACCGCTGCGATTGTTGCCGCAGCGGCAGGTGCTCGAGTTGTGAAACACGGCAACCGGGCATCCTCATCTAAATCTGGAGCCGCTGATTTACTTGAAGCATTGGGAGTAAACATTTTGCTCGACGGTACTGGAGTAGAGAAAACAGTCAACGATCTAGGGATTGGATTTTGTTTTGCACAAAAATTCCATCCTGCAATGAAGAATGCCGCTGCAGTTCGCAAAGAGCTAGGTGTGCCAACAATTTTTAACATTCTGGGCCCACTTGCAAATCCTGCGAAGCCCCAAGCTGCAGCAATCGGTGTTGCAAATGAACGCATGCACTTAGTGATGGCACAAGTATTGGGCGACCGAGGAGTGGACGGTTTTGTTTTTCGAGGCGATGATGGTTTAGATGAAATTACTCTAGCTACCACAACTTCAGTTTTATCAATTGGAAATGGCGAAATTACGAGTGATCGGATTGAGCCTTCAGAATTTGGTTTATCCACCGCTCCCATTTCGGCACTAGTCGGAGGCGACGCACAGGAAAATGCAAGAATCACTCGTGCAATTTTTAATGGAGAACATGGCGCACCACGTGATGCCGTATTACTCAACGCAGCTGCAGCTATAGCTGCTTACGAGGGCGATGCGAACTCAGGTATTCATCAACGATTGCAATTGGCTTTAGAGCGCGCAACAAACGCGATTGATTCGGGTAAAGCCACACATTTGTTAAACGAATGGGCAACACTGACGCAAAATCTAGCCACTGATTAATCTGCGGCGTACTCTTTCGCACATGGGAGTAGAAGGTGCGCCAGCTGGATATTTAGAAGACTATTCCGCAACAGGAAATGGGTCGACTAAAGAAATTGGCATTCTGTTAGTTCATGGATTCACTGGGTCGCCTTCTTCGATGCGCCCTTGGGCAGAATTTATGCATCAACAGGGCTACACAGTTCGTGTTCCACGTTTGCCGGGTCATGGCACAAAACCTGAAGATTTAAATAATGTGAAGTGGCAAGAATGGCCACGCAAGGTTGAAAGCGAACTACGGGAATTACAGAAAAGCTGCACAAAAATATTTGTTTTTGGATTATCAATGGGCGGCGGATTGACTCTGTATACAACGCAGAATCATCAAGAGAAAATAAGCGGAATAGTTCTAGTAAATCCGATGATCCACATTCCTCTTGTCACTCCTACCGTTGCCAAGATCTATTCCAGTTTTAAGAAAATGCGTTCAGCAGTCGGCAATGATATTAAGCGGAAAAATGTTACCGAATACGCATACGATGCAAATCCGTTAGTTGGAATTTATGAATTAACAAAAATGCTCAAAATAACTCGCGAGAATTTGGAAAAAATAAGCGTTCCAACACTTCTTTTTCATAGCACGGAAGACCATGTACTTCCGGTGTCAAATACTGAGATCATTCTCAAAGGGATACGTTCAAAGGATAAAGAGCGCGTAGAGCTGACAAATAGTTACCACGTTGCGACCCTGGATCATGACATGGAGATAATTTTTGAAAAATCTCTTACTTTTGTGAAAGAACGCTCTTAACCATCTTTATCAGTAACTTTTCATCCACTTTCCAATCACTTGGAACAGCAACTGTTTTCTTATTGACTTTGTAATCCTTCAAATCTGCCTTCATTTTGATCAAAACATCAGCGTTAAAAGGTGCAATGAGAATGTAATTCTTGGTGACCGATGCTCCAAAAACGTACTGCGTACCTTTTCGCAACATAGGTTGGTTCCACGCGGTAACGTGCTCTAGGTCTGGAAACTTCAACTTTAGGACTCTAAAGATTTTTCGCAGGGTTTTAGCTTGAATCGGATCTATTGACTTGAAGTAATCGCTGTGAGTTTCAAATTTTCGCGTTGTAGTTGAACCTCGAGTGAACATTACTAGGGCATTCGCATGTGCTTGAGAAAATCCAAAGTTCTCACGTAGGTGCGCAATTTGTTCTGGATATTTCTGATCTTTTATCGTCGCCATCACCTTGAACCAATATTTCATTGGTTCGCCGTATTTCTTTTCTATTAGTGGAAAATGTGCCTCACGGCTCGGATCTTTGGAGGGCATGCCTAAATACTATTACGGATACCATTAGTTCATGACTTGGTTCTTGCTATCGATTGCTATTGCTGCTGAAATTGTGGGCACTTTATTGCTCAAACTAAGTAATGGATTTACCAAGTTCTGGCCTTCAGTAGGTGTTGCGGTTGGCTACTTAACGGCTTTTGCGTTGTTGTCTCAATCATTGAAGAAAATTGATGTTGGAATTACCTACGCCATTTGGTCAGGTTTTGGAATTATTGGCGCAGCCATAGGTGGCATGATTTTTTTCAATCAAGAATTAACCAAATTAAATATCATCGGAATGTCTATCATTATTGCTGGAGTTGTAATCATGAACCTTGGGGGAGTTAGTCATTAAATGTATATCCCTCGACATTTTGCTGTTGAAGATCAGGTTTCACAAAGTTTCTTAAGAAACATAAAGAGTGGTCATTTAGTTACAAATACCAGCCGTGGAATTTTGTCCACACTTATACCTGTCACTTTTGATGAAACGCGGCTATCAATAATTGGCCACCTTGCTCGTGCAAATTCGCAATGGTCAGAACCTACGAGCCAGGAAGCGCTCTTCATAAGCGCACCTGTAGAAGCTTATATTTCTCCGAGTTGGTATGCATCAAAAAAGGAACACGGAAAAGTGGTTCCAACTTGGGATTACACCTTGGCCCACGTTTATGGAGAATTGATCATTCATGATGAGGTGGAATGGCTTCGTACAGCAGTTTCCGATTTAACGAATGCCTTTGAATCCGGAAGAGAAAAACCTTGGAAGGTAGAGGATGCGCCGGAAGATTATGTAGCGGGACAATTACGGGCAATCGTTGGTGTTGAATTAAAGGTTTCGCGTTTAGAAGTTTCATTCAAAATGAGCCAGAACAAAACAAAAGCCGATCTTGATGGTGTTATTGCAGGATTACGTGCAGACAATCGAAACGATGCTGCTGGTGAAGTTGAATATTTGCGCCCGGAAGATAAAAAGTAAACGTGAAGTGGACGATACTGGGATCGAACCAGTGACCCCCACAATGTCAATGTGGTGCTCTACCGCTGAGCCAATCGTCCTTAGGTAGCAGAACTATACAACAGCAAAATTAGCGACCGAAATCGTCCTCAACACGCTCAATATCATCTTCACCAAAGTAAGTTCCTGTTTGTATTTCAATGAAAATCACTTCACTTGTACCGATATTTGCGATGCGATGCAGTTGACCTTTGCCTATTGATATCGCGTCACCAGATGAAAGTTGAGAAACTTTACCTTCAAGAGTTACTTCAGCATTTCCTTGAACAATAAACCAATGCTCTGCGCGTTTTTGGTGACGCTGGTAGGAAAGACGTTTTCCAGGTTGGACATAAATGCACTTAGTTTTATGAATTGCACTCTCCTGCAAGATTTCATATCGACCCCAAGGTCGTTGTGACTCATCATGTGCATTCATTGTTGGATTCTTTCATTGTTGTATGCGAAATGACATGCCTGAAAATAATGGAGGTGGAAACGGGATTTGAACCCGTGTAGAGGGATTTGCAGTCCCTTGCCTCGCCTCTCGGCCATTCCACCATAGAAAGACCGCCACTTTTATCTTTTACATGTGTAAAGAGATGTAAGTGGCGGTGAATCAGAGCGGACGACCGGGTTCGAACCGGCGACCTGAACCTTGGCAAGGTTCCGCGCTACCAACTGCGCTACGTCCGCGTATTGCAGGGCAAAATCTATCGCATGAGTGGGTAAGAGCCAAAGCGAGTCGGCAGCGACTAAGTTGTCCGCATGAAGGCAGGGGTTGAGCCGATCTTTTGGATGGGCAAAAGGTGTGCAACTGGTTTGCAGGTGGTGACACATGACCCTCGCGAAATTACTGAAGATGGATTCTGGGCGGTATCCATTTCATTTGAAGGTGAATGGACCTGCGCGAAATTTTCTGAAGTTCGCGATTCGGAATTCGCAGTAGAGCATTCTGAATTTGTAAATTCAGAGTTTATTTCGTCAATGAGTCATCAAGAATATCTTTCATATGTTTTAAATATTCAACAAAAGATCTCCGAAGGATGGGTTTACCAAGTAAATGCTTGCCGTATTTTGAAAGCAGAGGTTGATCTTGATTTTTCACTTGCACCTTTATTCGCTGGTATTTTAAAGAGTAATCCAGCCCCCTTCGCATCATATTTACGTCTTCCTGGAGTTGAAATTGCATCCGCTTCCCCTGAGTTATTCCTGAAGCGACGGGGCGCAAACGTCACTTCTTCACCTATCAAAGGCACTCGTCCAACAGGGGGCGCGGCATTTGGAAGCAAAGACGAAGCTGAAAATGTGATGATCGTAGATTTAATCAGAAACGACCTCGGTCAAATTTGTAAAGATGGATCCATCGATGTTCCACGATTACTTGGAGTCGAAAGTCATCCAGGTTTAGATCACTTGGTGTCTGATGTAACTGGAGAGTTAAAAGATGATTTGCTGTGGCACCAGATCATCACTCCGTTGTTACCACCGGGATCAATTAGCGGTGCACCTAAATCTTCTGCTGTACAAATAATTGCCGAACATGAACAAAAACGCGGAATTTATTGTGGAGCGATCGGTTGGATTCAAGGGGATTCATGCGAATTAGCTGTTGCCATCAGAACTTTTTGGAAAGACGGAAGCACTGTGCAATTTGGAACTGGAGCAGGCATCACCTGGGCAAGTGATGCCCAAGCAGAGTGGGAAGAGACAGAGCTCAAGGCTCAACGGCTCATTAAAATTGCAACTGGAGAAATCTCATGAAGGTGTGGCTTAATGATTCATTAGTGAATTCGTCGGCAGCGGGATTGCTTGAAGATAATTGGCCTGAAGGCTTTGGCGTTTTTGAAACAATTAAAACAGTCAATGGCACTCCTTATGCTCTTAATCGACACATGAGACGAGCCTTAGATGCTGGAGCACGGGTTAACGTCGAAATCCCAAAAGAAGATCGTGTTCGCGTTGCAATTGAAAGTTTATTAAAAGAAGTGCCTCACCCCATTGGAAGATTACGTTTGCTATTCAAGCAAGATGGAACCTTTATTGCAACGCATGATCCCTACGTGGAATTAATTCATCATTTGGATTTATGCACGTATTCTGTACGAGTTGATATTAAAGGCGTTCCCAGTAAAACTTTTCCGTATGTATCGCGGCTATCAATCTTAGAAGAAGCAAAATCTCATGGCTGTGATGAAGCCATTGTTCTTAACAGCCAGCACGAAGTAACAGAAGGCGCCGTATCAAATCTAATTTTTTATAGCGAGGGAAGGTGGACTACTCCACCGATCGTTCAAGGTGTTTTGCCTGGGGTAATGCGCGGATTGGTTGTGGAAAATCTCCCAGTAAAAGTGAGAAGAATCGATACCAATGATCTCTCGCATGTTCAGGCCGCTATTGTGATTTCTAGTTTAAAAATTGCTATTCCGGTACGAAGTATTGATGGGAGAGTACTGCCGGATATACAGATCAGCGAAATGTTTGCGCAAGAAATCCGAGAAATGGCGATACGGACTTCGGTAGGCTAGGGGCATGTCCGAATTCTCAGTCACTGTTGACGGCAATGCCGTCACTGTTGCGGCAGATCAGAAACCAACTCATATCTTTGCTGACCGAAAAGATGTAGTTGTATGCAAAATTAATGGTGAACTCAAGGATTTATGGACTGATATTGCAAGCGGTGACGTAATTGAATCGGTAACAATTTCTTCACCTGAAGGATTGGCGGTTCTTCGACATTCAACTGCTCACGTAATGGCGCAAGCAGTCCAGAGTATTTTTTCGGGCACAAGGCTTGGTATCGGTCCACCTATAACTGATGGTTTTTATTATGACTTTGATCCTGAACGTCCCTTTAACCCTGATGATTTTGAAAAAATTGAATCAGCGATGCGTAAAATTATTAAAGATGGCCAGCGATTTAAGCGTCGTGTTATATCCGATGCGGATGCTCTCAAAGAACTAGCTCACGAGCCTTATAAGTGTGAACTCATCGGTTTAAAATCTGGCGCAGGTGATGATGCGAGCGTTGAAGTTGGTGGCGCAGAACTGAGCATTTATGACAATTTAGGAAGAGATGGGCAGGCAGTCTGGAGCGATCTATGCCGCGGTCCGCATTTACCATCAACAAAACAAATTCCAGCTTTTAAGTTGATGAGAAGTGCGGCCGCATACTGGCGAGGATCTGAGAAAAATCCAATGCTGCAACGAATTTATGGCACGGCTTGGCCAACGCAAGAAGAATTAGCCGCTCACTTAGAGCTTTTGGCAGAAGCAGAAAAACGCGATCATCGTCGGCTCGGAAATGAGTTAGATCTTTTTTCATTCCCAGAAGAGATTGGTTCAGGTTTAGCTGTATTTCATCCTAAGGGCGGAATCATTCGCAGAGCTATGGAAGATTACTCACGTATCCGTCACGAAGAAGAGGGTTACGAGTTTGTTTATTCACCACACTTAACTAAGTCCGCGCTCTTTGAAACATCTGGTCACTTGGATTGGTATTCCGAAGGTATGTACCCACCAATGATTTTGGATGAAGAACATCATCCGGATGGAACAGTTAAAAAAGCTGGGCAGCAGTACTACATGAAACCGATGAACTGCCCATTTCACAATTTGATTTTCCGTGCGCGAGGACGCTCTTATCGTGAATTGCCATTGAGATTATTCGAATTTGGAACAGTTTATCGCTATGAAAAATCGGGCGTGATGCACGGATTGACACGTGCACGCGGATTTACTCAAGATGATGCTCATATTTACTGCACTAAAGAGCAAATGCCAGCTGAGCTCGATTCACTCCTAACTTTTGTTCTTAACCTATTGCGTGATTATGGGTTAAATGATTTTTATCTTGAACTATCTACTCGCAACCCAGAAAAATCAGTAGGTGAAGATAAGGATTGGTCGGAAGCGACCGAAGCTCTTCGAAAAGCCGCAGAAGCACAAAAACTTGAATTAGTGCTAGATGAAGGTGGCGCAGCTTTTTATGGTCCAAAAATCTCAGTTCAAGCAAAAGATGCGATTGGTCGCACATGGCAGATGTCGACCATTCAAGTTGATTTTCAATTACCGCAAAGGTTTGAACTTGAATACTCAGCAGCCGATGGAACTCGCAAAGGTCCTGTAATGATTCACCGAGCACTTTTTGGTTCAATAGAACGATTCTTTGGTGTCCTCACAGAGCATTATTCAGGTGCATTCCCACCGTGGTTGGCTCCACTTCAGGCAGTAGGTATTCCAGTTGCTGATGCCTTCGCAGATTATTTAGCTGATGTCATCGCTCAAATGAGGAAAGCCGGAATTCGTGCAGAGTTGGATGCTTCTGATGATCGCATGCAGAAGAAGGTGCGCAACGCTCAAATGCAAAAAATTCCATTTATGGTAATTGCAGGGGAAGATGATCAAAAAGCTGGAGCTGTTTCATTTAGATATCGAAATGGCGAACAAAAAAATGGCATTCCGGTTGCTGATGCAATTAAAGAAATTAAAGAAGTTGTAAGCAAAAGAATTCAGGTATAACTAATGCATCTCGAAGGTGGCGCAGGAATTCCGGATGCGTGGGCTCGTTTATGGGCTCCACATCGGATGGAGTACCTCAAAGGCGAAAATAGACCTCTCGAAGGAAATGACGTCGCGTGTCCATTTTGCTCAATACCTTCATTAAGTGATGAGGATGGTCTCATCGTTCATCGCGGTAAAGAAGCGTATGTAGTTATGAATTTATATCCGTACAACGCAGGACACCTTCTTGTGTGCGCATATCGACACGTCGCAGATCTGACAGATCTCACAGAATCTGAGCGAAATGAAATCTCACATTTAAGCGCGCAAGCAATGAAAACAATTCGAAAAGTTTCTAATGCGGCTGGATTTAATCTAGGCATGAACCAAGGTGCTATTTCAGGTGCAGGTGTAGCCGACCATATTCATCAGCACGTTGTTCCACGTTGGGGAGGAGATGCTAATTTCATGCCAATAATTGGTCAAACAAAAGTTTTACCACAACTACTTGCTCAGACGCGGAGTGATCTTGCCTCTGGTTGGGTTAGAGACTGATTTCATTAAGATATTTTTTAATAATATCTCCACCAATTCCCTTTTCGATTAACAATGGTATTGCTGGAAAAAGTAATCCAGCAGCAAAGGCGCCTTCTCCCATGATTGCCAAATGAGATGCGTATTCTTCAACGAACTCACTAACTAGTGTTTTATGTTCGGGATCACTTGGAATCGTTTTTGCAGGAGTGGTTGAGTAGTCAATGATGTCTTGTGTCTCTAGGCTAATTAAGCCACACGGAGCACCTGAATCATCGTGCAGAACTAAATACGGCGTAACAACTTGTTCAAATAATCTATTAGCTAGCAATACTGCATCATCAAAGTCGCCTTCACCCGAGTTCAGTTCAGTAACAACCACAATGCGAGGAGTTTGAAAATCATCCAACGCATTCCAGTTGGAGACTGTTTGTTCATCCACACCGGTATTTGGGTTGATGACAAAGATTGCGACATCTTCGGATCCATCCGCATGCGCTAAATGCTTGGCTCCTAAAAGGTCCGCCACAGATTCGGGATTGGCACTTGAATGTCCGTACACGCTGATGGTCAGATTAGGACTATGAGATGGCATGCGCTCAGCCTACGATGTACCTAATGATTAGCGATGTTTTAAAACCAGCGGTCACGCGAATAATTTCGCCCGTGGCCCGATTTTTGCTACGAATTGGACTCACGCCTAACTCTGTAACGGCAATTGGAGCTCTCGGCGTAGTAATAAGTGCGATCCATTTCTTTCCTCGTGGAAATTTTTTTGTTGGGACTTTAGTAATCACCTTCTTTATGTTGAGCGATCTTTTTGATGGCGCTATGGCTCGAATAAGTTCGCGTGGAGCCAGCAAATGGGGTGGGTTCCTTGATTCAACAGTAGACAGAATTTCAGATTCTTCCATTCTCTTTGCCGTATCAATTTATTTGATTGAAAAAAACGATGATCTCTCAATAATTTATTTAGTTGCGATTGTCACAGGCATGCTAATTCCCTACATTCGAGCAAAAGCCGAGAGTATGTCTATTCAATGCAGTGGTGGTATTGCTGAACGCACAGAACGAGCAATTATCGTTTTAGTCGGTACTGGTTTTCACGGTTTAGGCGTTAGTTATTCGCTGGCAATCAGCGCCTGGCTCTTAGCTATTCTTGGGATAATTACAACATGTCAGCGATTATTAATAGTTAAACGCGCAATCTAAAATGAAGGATAGTTTCGTTGCATGGGCTTACATAGCGGCCTGGAAATTATTGAGAGCGCTACCCGAAAAGGTTGCATATACTCTTTTCAACAAGGGTGCTATCTGGCTGGTAAAACGTAACGGAAAGAGCGTCCAAAGATTTCGCAAGAATCTCAGTTGTGTAAATCCGCATCTTTCCGAGTCTGAAATGCACACCCTTGTCGAAAAAGGTATGGCGTCTTACATGCGTTATTGGTGTGACACATTTCGATTTCCTAACTGGAGTAAAGAAAGAGTTATCTCAACAGTGACCGTAACTCGAGAAGAATTATTGCTAAATGGAATCAAGAGTGGCCGCGGGGTAATTGTTGCGCTTCCGCATGCTGGAAATTGGGACCACGCTGGAGCATATTTTTGTCTAAAGGGTATCCATTTGGTCACGGTTGCAGAAAGACTAAAGCCAGAGCGCTTATTTAATGAGTTCCTTCGATATCGCCAGGCAATGGGAATGGAAGTTTTAGCACTTGATTCAAGATCAATTGTTACGTTAGCTCAAAGATTACGGGAAGGACATCTTGTCGCTTTAGTCGCCGACCGTGATCTTTCAAAGTCTGGCATTGATGTTAATTTCTTTGGCCGAAAAGCTCGAATGCCTGCAGGACCAGCGGTGCTGGCAATCAAGACCGAGGCGATATTTCTTACTGCGTTTGTAAACTACACCGAACGAGGCATCCATATTACTTTTGATGAAATACAAGTTCCTGTTAATGGAACTCAAGAAGAAAAGGTTTCAGAATTAGTTCAAAAGTCCGCTGATAACTTTGCAGATGGCATCAGATGTTACCCACAAGATTGGCACATGCTTCAAAGAATTTGGATAGATGACGACTTCAAGGAGCGAAACTAATGCTCACGCGTTCTCTCAAGATTGGAATTGTTTGCCCCTATGGATGGGACACCCCTGGCGGGGTACAAAATCATGTTCGTGATTTGGCTGAATATTTGATTGAAGCAGGTCATGATATTTCTGTCTTGGCGCCGGTGATAGATGAGTCCAAGATTCCGAGCTATGTAACGAGTGCCGGTAAACCAATCGCAATCCCATATAACGGTGCTGTAGCAAGAGTTTTATTTGGACCAATTGCCTTTGCAAGAGTTCGTCAATGGATTGCTCAAGGAAATTTCGATCTCTTGCATTTACATGAGCCAGCAATCCCATCCATATCATTATTGGCTTGTTGGGCTGCCGAAGGCCCGATGGTTGGAACATTTCATGCCGCAGCGAAAAGGCAGAAAGCAATTTTTGCTATTGGACCAATTCTTGAACCAGTAATTGAAAAACTATCAGCGCGAATTGCAGTCAGCGAGGCAGCACGAGCAACCCTGACCGAGCACCTCGAAACAGATGCAGTGGTTATTCCTAATGGAATTTATGCGGATCGATACAGAGACGGTATACCTCAAGCGCAGTGGCAAGGAAATACTTTGGGATTTATCGGACGTTTTGAAGAACCTCGTAAAGGTCTTTCAATTTTGGTAGATGCATTACCAATTATTTCTCGGTTTGCACCTGATGTTCGAGTTTTTGTTGCCGGACCTGGGGAGCAAAAAGATGTCATCGAATCCATCGATCCGCAGCTTCGCTCTCGCTTTACTTTTCTTGGAAGAATTTCCGAACAAGAAAAAGCAAATTTTTTGGCATCTATTTCAATCTATGTCGCACCAAATACTGGAGGAGAATCTTTTGGGATTATTTTAGCTGAAGCCCTTGCTGGTGGTGCAACAGTTGTAGCTAGTGACATTCCAGCATTCGATTCACTCCTAAATCATGGTGAATTCGGTGAGTTATTCGAATCAGAGAGTTCTACAGATCTTGCTAAGAGGGTCATTGATTTACTCCGAGATGATGATCGTCGAATCTCTCTCGGTAAAGCAGGAAAGATACATGCTCAGCAATTCGATTGGAAAGTAGTTGCGGATCAAATCTTTTCAATCTATGAAATGTCTTTAGTTGGCGGCGAAAAAGTACGTCTTGCATCCGATAACCGTTCTTGGAGTAGATTTATTGGACGCGATCATCGAGGTGATGAGTAAGTGAAAATATTTGTAGCAGCCGGTCTTCTCATTCTTATCTTCATTTGGTATCTAACCTTTTTGGCAACGCGTTTGGATCGACTGCATCATCGAGTTGAGACTAGTTGGGCAAACTTAGATGGACTTCTGCAACGGCGCGCAGCAATCGCTCTTGAAATTGCCCGCAGCGAAATTGCAGATCCTGCTTCTGCCATGCTCTTAACGGCGGCCGCATACCAAGCGCGCGAATCAAGAATCGAAAATAGATCTGCTTCAGAGAGCGGATTATCGGGTGCACTTGGCTTATTACTTGCCGATGGGCAAAGTAGCGAACGACCGGCTGAAATTGTTTTACTCCGCGAATTATCCGAATTAACTGACAAGATTAGAATCGCGATTTCTTTGCACGTTGATGCCGTCACAAGAACGCATTTGGTTCGTCGGAAGTTCATTGTTCGTCTATTTCGCCTAGCTGGCACGGCGCCACTACCAATCACCTACGAATTTGAAACTGATGTTCTCTAAATCGAGGATTTTCTTTATTACTCTTGCATACCTTGCAATTTTAGGCACAGCAGGTTGTGCATCGATCTCGCAAAAGGTGACACAGTTAATTGCTGATCCCATTCAAACCAATGTTCTCAGCGGTCGAGAAGGCACAAATGGTCCTGTCCTAGTTGTGAAAATTGATGACACAAGAAATGCACGTCCACAAGTTGGATTGGAATTCGCAGACGTCGTTTACATCGAACAAGTTGAAGGTGGCTTAACGCGTTTGGCTGCTGTTTTTTCCTCCACGATTCCTTCTCGAATTGGTCCAGTCAGAAGTGCACGCATTAGCGATATAGATTTGTTCGCACAGTACGGTCGAGTGGCATTTGCATACAGCGGGGCTCAACAAAAATTATTGCCTGTTATACGGGCCGCAAATTTATCTGATGTTGGAGCCATGCGCAGGGGACCAGTGTTTTATGAAACTGATCCAAGTCGGATTCAGCCCTATGCCATGTTTCTCAATGCACAATTACTTATGGCTAATGAAGTTGAAAAAGGCACCACCATTGACACAGCAAAGAACGTCGGTTGGAATTTTTCGCAAAAAATGGAAAACAAGGGATTCGAAATTTCTGATGTAACTATTCACTGGCCGGCGCAGAAGTATTCTGCATCGTGGGATACAGCATCAAAACGCTGGTTTTTAAATGTTAATTCGGAACCAGATTTATCAGATCTCGGAAATAATCTTGGTCCTACAACTCTTGTTATCCAATTGGTTTCAATTACACCATCTGAGTATGGTGACAAGTTCGGCGGTAATACTCCGTTTTCTCAAACGGTTGGAACTGGGAAAGCGTATGTTTTACGCGATGGCGCTGTTATTGCCGCAACATGGACTCGACCAGATTCTTTGTCACCCACTACGTGGGCTGACGCAACTGGCGCCGAAATTAAGTTTGCACCGGGACAAATATGGGTGGCGCTGACGGATCGGGAGCCGGATTTCACGCGCAAAGTAACGAGCGCGCCATCTCCAACTTCAAAGTAGTATTGGGCTCCTATTCACACAGGGAGTTTTCATGGCACAGGAAAGCGGAACATCACGCGTTAAGCGCGGAATGGCAGAAATGCTCAAGGGTGGCGTCATCATGGATGTCGTCAATGTTGAGCAAGCAAAAATTGCCGAAGATGCGGGCGCTGTAGCCGTGATGGCACTTGAAAGAGTGCCCGCGGATATTCGCGCACAAGGCGGTGTTGCACGCATGTCAGATCCCGACATGATTGCTGCAATTCAGGCGGCAGTTTCAATTCCTGTGATGGCCAAGGCTCGTATTGGTCATTTTGTTGAAGCGCAAATTCTTCAAAGTTTGGGTGTTGACTACATTGATGAATCTGAGGTTCTTACCCCAACTGATTACACCAATCACATAAACAAGTGGGACTTCACTGTGCCTTTCGTCTGCGGAGCTACAAATTTAGGAGAAGCACTTCGACGTATCAATGAAGGTGCAGCAATGATTCGTTCTAAGGGCGAAGCTGGAACGGGTGATGTTTCTAATGCGATGACTCACATGCGCCAAATTGGTGGAGAGATACGCCGTTTAACTTCCATGCGCGAAGACGAACTCTACGTGGCTGCAAAAGAGATGCAGGCACCATTTGAATTAGTTAAAGAAGTTGCAGCAAATGGAAAGCTCCCAGTTGTTCTATTCACTGCTGGCGGAATTGCGACTCCTGCTGATGCTGCGCTCATGATGCAGATGGGCGCCGATGGCGTGTTTATTGGTTCTGGAATTTTCAAATCTGGAGATCCCAAGCGTCGTGCATCCGCTTGTGTAAAGGCAACTACTTTCTTTAACGATCCGAAGATTGTTGGAGATGCTTCACGCGGACTTGGCGAAGCCATGGTCGGTATCAATGTGGCAGATCTTCCAGCTCCACATCGACTCTCTGAACGCGGCTGGTAAGGAAAAAACTTGCGTGTTGGTGTTCTCGCTTTACAGGGGGATTTTCGCGAGCACATAAGTGCTTTGACGCATTGTGACGTAAAAGCCACAGAAGTTCGCCGAGTAAGTGAATTAGAACAAATCGATGCTCTCATTATTCCTGGGGGAGAATCAACAACGATTGTTTCGCTGGCCAAAACCTTTGAAATTTTTAATCCCATCAAAGAACGAATCGCATCAGGCATGCCTACATATGGGTCGTGCGCAGGAATGATCATGTTGGCTGATCACATAGTTGCAGCTAAAGAGGGACAAGAAACCTTCGGTGGAATAAATATCACAGTACGCCGAAATGCTTTTGGTCGCCAGGTTGATTCATTTGAAAGTGATATCTCTGCCCCTGAAATATCTAGTTCTCCAATTCGGGCCGTGTTTATTAGAGCTCCGTGGGTTGAGAAAGTTGGTGAGAACGTTCACGTTTTAGCCAATTACAAAGGTTCAGATGGACTCGAACACGTCGTTGCGGTTCGACAAGGACATTTGCTAGCGACAGCATTTCACCCAGAAATAACGGATGATTTCAGCGTTCATCAGTATTTTCTTCAGGAAGTGTGCAAGTAGGGATCTCCTTAAATTAAGATAAAGTAAGGCATTCGTTAGATGAACTTTCAGGTGAGGTGTTAAATGTCCGGCCATTCCAAGTGGGCGACAACAAAGCATAAGAAGGCTGTCATTGATAGTCGGCGTGCGAAAAATTTTGCCAAACTCATCAAGGCAATTGAAGTAGCTTCGCGTAATGGTGGTCCAGACATGGACGGGAATCCAACTCTTTTTGATGCCGTAACAAAGGCCAAGAAGAATTCAATGCCCGCTGACAACATTGAACGTGCAATCAAACGCGGCGCTGGCCTCGAATCTGGTGGAGCAAATTGGGAAACCATCATGTATGAGGGTTACGGCCCATCAGGGGTTGCAATCATGATTGAGTGCTTATCTGATAACAGAAACCGTGCGGCTTCAGAAGTACGTGTTGCAGTAACTCGTAACGGTGGTTCTATGGCGGATCCAGGTTCGGTCTCTTATCTGTTTCACCGCAAAGGTTTAATCACGGTTAATAAAGCTACGGGTGCAACTGAAGAATCAATCCTGGAAGCAGTGCTAGAAGCAGGCGCTGAAGAGGTTAAAGACAACGGAGATTCATTTGAAATCATTTGCGAAGCAAGTGATTTAGTTGGAGCACGCACCGCATTACAAAATTCAGGAATTGATTATGAATCTGCAGACTCATCCTTTATTCCATCTATGACTATTGACCTGGATGCAGAATCTGCAACAAAAGTATTTGAACTTATCGATGCGATTGAAGAGCTAGATGATGTACAAAATGTCTTTAGCAATGCAGACGTATCTGATGAGGTAATGGCGAGCCTGGCTTAATTTTTTGGCTCCACCTCTTAGGCTTGAGCCATGCGAGTTTTAGGAGTCGACCCTGGATTAACGCGGTGCGGAGTCGGCATCGTTTCAGGTGCACCTGGATCAACTCTGACCCTTGATGGTGTGGGGGTAATCATGACTCCAACTGATTCTGATTTGGATATTCGCTTGCTGGAACTTCACAAACAAATAACGCAATGGGTAAAGAAATACTCGCCGGATGTAATGGCCGTTGAAAGAGTTTTTTCTCAACATAATGTTCGAACGGTTATGGGCACAGGGCAAGCTGCTGGGATCGCACTCTTAGTTGCTGCCCAAAACGATGTTCCTGTTTTTATGCACACACCAAGTGAAGTTAAAGCAGCCGTCACTGGATCTGGCCGTGCAAATAAAGCACAGGTCTCAGAGATGGTTAAAAGATTATTGAATTTAGAGGAAATACCAAAGCCCGCAGATAGCGCAGATGCTCTAGCCCTCGCAATTTGTCACATCTGGCGAGGCTCTGGAGATTCAAAGTTAAAGAAAGCTTTGATAGTTGAAAAAAAGAGATTGGCCGCCCTTCGATGATTGCGACTTTAAATGGAACTGTTAAATTTCTAACTCCAGAAAGAACCATCATTGAAATAGGGGGAGTTGGCATAAGTGTATTAATCAATTCGCACACAAGTGCTTCCCTCACTGTCGGTGCACACGCACATCTCTTTACTTCTCTCGTTGTACGAGAAGATTCACTAACGTTATTTGGCTTTAGCGATGAAGCATCCCGAATACTCTTTGAATTAGTGCAAACTGTTTCTGGAATTGGACCAAAAGTCGCACTATCGATTCTTGGGGCTCTTACACCTTCAGAATTAGCACACGCGGTTAATACAGAAAATATTTCAGCTATAGAAAAAGTTCCTGGAATAGGGAAAAAAGGCGCCCAAAGGTTGATACTCGAACTAAAATCAAAAATGAATGACTTTTCTCATGGGTCAACGCGCACTACTCACCAACCGGTATGGCGTGAACAATTAACTAGTGCGTTGGTTTCTCTCGGGTTCTCCGCTAAGGATTCAGATGATGCTATTAACACTGTTCTCTCAGATGTTTCTCAAGAAGAAATAGCTCGAATGGAATTAGGTGAGCTATTGAAATTAGCTCTTCAGAGTGGCAAAAAATGACGCCAGATGATCGCTTAGTAACGCCTGCTCTGCGAAGTGATGACGGCGCAGCTGAAAATGCCTTGCGTCCGAAAACACTTGCAGATTTTATTGGCCAAGATCGTGTGCGCCAGCAGATAGATGTTTTATTAAGTGCTGCTAGAAAACGAGATAGTGCTGCGGACCATATTTTACTCTCAGGACCACCGGGTTTAGGTAAAACAACTCTTGCATTGATTTTAGCTAGCGAAATGAACACTCCCATTCGCGTTACAAGTGGTCCGGCTATTACACATGCTGGTGATTTAGCCGCCATATTGTCATCCCTTGTCGAAGGTGAAATTTTGTTTTTAGATGAAATTCATCGCTTGCCACGTCCAGCGGAAGAATTACTCTATTTGGCAATGGAAGATTTCAGGGTGGATGTCGTCGTTGGAAAAGGTCCAGGAGCGACAGCAATTCCATTACAACTACCGCGCTTTACTCTGGTGGGCGCCACAACTAGGGCGGGACTTTTGCCAAGTCCATTGCGTGATCGATTTGGTTTCACGGCTCATTTAGATTTTTATGATGAGAAAGATCTAGCCACTGTGATTTCAAGAAGTGCCAAGCTGCTTGGATTAAGTATTGATTCCAAGGCTATTGAAGAAATTGCGGGTCGTTCGCGCGGCACTCCCCGTATCGCAAATAGATTATTGCGGCGCGTACGAGATTTTGCGCAAGTTCAAGGTAGTAATTCACTTTCACATAACCACGCGATGTCGGCATTAGAAATGTATGAAGTAGATGAAAAAGGTTTGGATCGACTTGATCGCGCAGTCTTGACCGCTCTCATTGAAAGATTTAGCGGGGGACCAGTGGGTCTTTCGACTTTGGCGATTGCAGTTGGAGAAGAAACAGAAACAGTTGAATCTGTCGCTGAACCCTTTCTGGTTAGAAACGGTTTTATGGCACGAACTTCTCGAGGAAGAATTGCAACGGCGTTGGGTTGGACCCATATTGGGCGCACACCCCCTGCGGATTTGGCTGCTATTCCGGGCCTTTTCGACACACCAGATAATCACGCCTAGACTCTGCACTTATGTCTACATCGAATAAAGCAGTTAAGAGCGCCACCCGTCCGGGACGCACCCTTGTAATCCTTGCCCTCGTGATGCTTGCTCTACTCGCCACAGTGTTTATCACTGGCGCAACCGCGGTACGACTAGGACTAGATCTTCGAGGTGGCACGAGCGTTACTTTGCAACCACGTATCGCTCCTGGCGATAGTGGCAAAGTTACAACTGAAGCAATCGATCAAGCCGTATCAATCATTCGCCAACGCGTTAATTCACTCGGTGTTGCTGAAAGTGAAGTTGCCGCGCAAGGTAGCGGTACAAACCGCCAAATTATTATTTCAATCCCGGGAGACACTGGCCGACGTGTCGTTGAATTAGTTGGACAAACCGCAGAACTTCGCTTTAGGCAGGTTCTTGCAACGGCTGCGGGAACGCCATCTGCGGCACCTACCGATCCAACTGCTACACCTGCTGCGGCGGTAACTCCAGAATTAAATGCTCAGTTCGCTGCTTTAGATTGCACTAAGCCAGAAAATCTTCAAGGAACTGGATCAGATAATGCTGATAGTGCAATCGTTGCTTGTGACAGAAGTGGTGGCGCAAAATATATTCTTGATAAGGCAGAAGTGCTTGGTCGCCAAGTATCAAAGGCAACGGCCGGTATTGATCAACAAGGTGGAAATGCATGGTTTGTTTCACTTGTCTTTAATGGCGAGGGAACGAAAGCTTTTGGAGATATAACAGCACGTGTAACTTCATTACCATCTCCTCAAAATCAAGTGGCAATTGTTCTAGATGGCCTTGTTGTTTCAGCACCAAGGATTAACGAAGCCATTCCCTCAGGAAATGCTCAAATCACAGGATCATTTACTCAATTAGAAGCGCAAGACCTTGCAAACGTTCTTAAATATGGTGCGCTACCACTGGCTTTTGACCGCGGAGAAGTTCAACAAGTTTCTCCAACGCTGGGAGCAGATCAATTAGATGCTGGATTGCTAGCCGGACTACTTGGTCTTGTATTAATTTTCTTGTATTCACTTTTGTACTATCGCGGCTTGGGGCTCGTTTCTGTCGGTTCATTATTGGTCGCTGGTGCCCTTGTTTATATGTCCTTCCTGCTTCTCGGTAAATGGATTGGATTCACTCTGACACTTGCGGGAATAGCGGGAGCGATCGTTGCAATCGGTATCACCGCGGACTCCTTTATTGTTTATTTCGAACGTATTCGAGATGAAGTCCGCGATGGTCGTTCATTGCGTTCCGCTGTGGAAACAGGTTGGACAAAAGCACGTCGAACGATTGTCGTAGCCGACTTTGTTTCGATTATTTCTGCAATTCTTCTCTACTTCTTTGCAGTAGGAGGCGTTCGTGGCTTCGCTTTCACATTAGGACTCACAACACTTATCGATCTGTTAGTTGTATTTGCCTTTACTAAGCCACTCACCGTGATGTTGGCAAAGCTTAAATTCTTTAGTGCTGGACATGCTCTATCAGGGGTATCAGCAAAGAGTTTCGGTAATTCTTCCCATGTAATCAAGGAGGCATAATCAATGTCTAAATTTTCTGGATTGGGTGCTCGCTTACACTCAGGCGAAACGTCAATTGATTACATTGGAAAGCGCCGTCGTTGGTACGCACTTTCTGGACTTCTCATCATTGTTTCGATTGCTGCACTTTCATTACAGGGCTTACACCTTGGTATTGAATTTAAAGGCGGATCTTCATACACGGTAACAAAAGCAGGAAGCACAATAGCTCAGGCCGAGTCAGCTTTAGTGAAAGCTGGAATCACTGGTGAAAAAATCATTCAGCAAGTAGGAAATGACAAGATTCGAGTACAAACAGGATCTCTCACAACAGCTGAATCAAACGCTGTACAAGATTCTCTAGCGTCTACTTTCGGCGTCAGTATTGATTCAATTGACACGCAGATCATCGGGCCTTCATGGGGTAAGGAAATTACTCGTAAAGCGCTCTACGGACTCATCGGATTCTTAGTAGTAGTCATTCTTTATCTAGCTATGGCTTTCGAACCAAAAATGGCAATCGCAGCAATTGTCGCTGTGGTTCACGATGTTTTCATTACAGTTGGAATCTATGCGTTAGTTGGTTTCGATGTTACGCCAGCGACGGTGATTGGTTTCTTAACAATTTTGGGTTATTCGCTCTATGACACTGTCGTAGTTTTCGACAGAGTCCGCGAAAATACCCGTTCCATCACATCCACATCAAAGATGACATACTCTCAGGCCGCAAATTTGGCTGTTAATCAAACAGTTGTGCGTTCGATTAACACGACCATTGTTGCCTTGCTTCCAGTTGGATCAATTCTTTTCGTAGGCGCAGGTCTGCTTGGAGCAGGAACACTTAAGGATCTTTCGCTGGCTCTATTCATCGGATTAGCAACCGGTGCTTATTCATCTATCTTTATTGCAACACCACTGCTTGCATCTATGCGCGAACGCGAACCTGCAATGAAGGCACTTGCTAAGCGAGTCAATGCACGTGGAGGATCACCTGTATTGGCTTCAACAACTTCATCAGTATCAGCTGTATCCGATGTAAAGCGTGGACCACGTAATCAACCAAAGCGTAAAGGTCGCAAGTAACTTTATTTGCGTCCCAGATGGACACACTCTTAGAACCTTTGATCAGCTCCTTAAAGGAGCATGATCCAAAGGCTGATGTCATAAAGGTCGAAAAAGCCTTTGAGGTTGCCAAGAAAGTGCATCTTGGACAGCTTCGAAAATCCGGAGACGAGTACATAACTCATCCTGTTGCAGTTGCTCATATTCTTTCGGAATTAGGCTTAAATGATTCAACAATAATTGCAGCACTACTCCATGACACCGTCGAAGATACCCCTTACTCACTTGCACAACTCAAGAGTGATTTCGGTGATGAAATTTCATCTCTTGTAGACGGCGTTACTAAGTTAGATAAATTAAGTTATGGGCCAACGGCCGAGGCAGAGACAGTGCGCAAGATGGTTGTTGCGATGTCGAGAGATATCAGAGTGCTTGTTATTAAATTAGCCGATCGCCTACATAATGCACGGACTTGGAAGTATGTCGATCCTCAAAGTGCAGAACGCAAGGCAAGAGAAACTCTCGATATTTATGCTCCACTTGCACACCGACTTGGTATGAATGCAATTAAGTGGGAGTTAGAAGACCTTTCTTTCGCTGTACTCGAACCTAAAAAGTTTGAAGAAATTTCTCGACTCGTTGCAGAACGAAGTCCCTCTCGAGATGCCCTTACGGCTGAAGTTATTAAAACTGTTGAGGAAGATTTAGCTAAGGACCACGTGGAAGCAACGGTCACGGGTCGCAAGAAACATTTCTTTAGCGTCTATCAAAAGATGGTTGTTCGTGGTCGAGATTTCAATGATATTTACGATCTGGTTGGCATTCGAGTTTTAGTAAATGATGTAAAAGATTGCTACGCAGTTTTAGGTTCAATCCACGCACGATGGTCGCCAGTCCCAGGACGATTCAAAGATTACATAGCAATGCCAAAATTTAATTTGTATCAATCTCTTCATACAACAGTTATCGGGCCTGATGGAAAGGCTATTGAGATTCAAATCCGAACATTTGAAATGCATTCACGCGCGGAATTTGGTATCGCTGCACATTGGAAATACAAACAGGGCACAGATACCAACTCTTCTTCGCCTCAGATGTTGTGGTTACGCCAACTTCATGAATGGCAAAAAGAAACTGAAGATCCATCTGAATTTCTAGAAGCTCTACGTTTTGATTTGGGCACACCTGAGGTATTCGTATTTACCCCTAAAGGTAGTGTTGTGGCTTTGCCAGGTGGATCAACTCCAGTTGATTTTGCTTATTCTGTGCACACAGATGTGGGAAATAGATGCGCAGGAGCAAAAATTAATGGTCGATTAGTTCCACTTGATACGCGACTAAACAACGGTGATGTGGTTGAGGTTGTTACAAATAAAAGTGATTCCGCGGCACCATCTCGAGATTGGTTGAATTTCGTAAAGAGTCCACGTGCTCGCTCCAAGATTAAAGCTTGGTTTAGTAAAGAACGTCGTGAAGAAGCAATCGAAGCGGGTCGTGAATCAATTGCACGCCAAATGCGTAAAGCGGGACTGCCTTTGCAGAAAATATTTGCAGGTCACGCATTGCTAGAACTTGCGCACGAGTTGAGATATCCAGATATTTCTGCACTTTATTCAGCTGTTGGCGATGGACACGTATCATCAGCAGCAATCATCGATAAATTGGTTCTTTTCATGGGAGTTGAAGATTCCCATCCAGAACCAACAATGGACTTTATTCCTGGTGGAGCACCTGTTGCAAAGCGTTCAAGTAGCGCAATTAAAGTTGAAGGAATTGATGATGTCCTTGTAAAACTCGCCCGATGCTGCACTCCAGTTCCCGGAGATCCGATTATGGGATTTATAACAAGAGGAAGTGGAATATCTGTACATAGATCTGATTGCGTTAATGCAGATGATCTTCGCCTACATCAAAGCGATCGAATTGTTGGAGTTAAGTGGCTAGACGGAGCGTCAAGTTTATTCTTGGTAAATATTCAAGTTGAAGCACTTGATCGCGCGCGCTTGCTGGCAGATGTTACTCGTACATTATCTGAGCAACATGTAAATATTTTGAGTGCAGCGGTTAGTACAACAAAGGACAGAGTAGCGATTTCACGATTTACATTCGAAATGGCGGATGCGACACATTTGGATGCAGTATTAACAGCTGTTCGCTCAATTGAAGGTGTGTACGACGTTTACCGCACTACAAACAATTAATTAAATTCAGCGAGTGATTTCTGAGCTTCTTCAAGCCATGTGCGACGTGCGGCTGCGGATTCAAGAGCTTCGGCTGCCTTCTTTGCATTGCCTGCACTTGTTGCCTTTGCTGCAATTTTTTCGTAATTATCAATTGCACCTTGAAGCTGAGCGACAACTTCTGCCGCACGTGCTTTGGCTGCTGGATCAGTTTTACGCCAAATCTCCGCTTCCGCAGACTTAATCGCTTCTTCAACCTTGCTCACACGAGCATCAAGAGCTGCGCGTTTGTCGCGATTTGTCATTCCAATCTTTTCCCATGAGCGAGCGAGCTCTCTGAACTTATTCTTAGCTTCTTTGACATCAGTAAATGGAACAAGAGCTTCAATTTCAATGATGAGCTCTTCACGCTTTGCCAAGTTTGCAGTCATAGTAACTTCACGCTTTTCCAAGTCAGCACCTTTTGCTGCAAAGAATTGATCCTGTGCTTTTTTGAAACGAGCCCATAACTTTGCATCGTCCGAAGGCTTGCCACGTCCAGCAGCTTTCCATTGATCCATAAGTGCCTTAAAGGCTTTTGCCGTTGCTACCCAATCTGTGGAATTCGCGAGCTTCTCAGCTTCAGCGACCAAATTTTTCTTAGCATCTGTGACAACAGCTGTTTTTGCTTCAAGATTTGCGAAATGTGTACGTCGACGTTTGTCGAATTTGTTACGTGAGGCTGAAAAGCGTTTCCACAAATCAGTATCCGTTTTTTTATCTAAACGTGGTGCAGACTTCCACTCAGTAAGTAACTCTTTCAGGCGATCGCCCGTAGTTTTCCAGCTCTCCGATAAAGCAAGAGATTCCGCTTCTGCGACAATCTTTTCTTTTTCTACCAATACCTGTGCGCGCTTGGCAGCTTTTTCAGATTCGGCAGCGGCTTTCTTTGCTTCATATGCTCCGCGGTGACCTTCGATAAGAGGTTCAAGCTGTTCGACTGAATTAGCAAGCGCTTCAAGATCTCCAACAGCATTTATCTCTTTTACTTGTTCACGTAATTTCTTAACTGATGCAAGAGCATCAGATGGGACCATTGCGCCACTAGTTATACGGGCGGCAAGGAGAGCTATTTCAGAAGCAACAGCTTCAAATTTTCTTACAAAATATGCAAGTGCTTCCTCTGAACTTTTTCCAGGGTATGAACCAACAGCTTTATCGCCAGTTGAAGTTTTAACGAAGACCGTTCCATCAGGAGCTACATAGCCAAACTTGGCTGGATCACCGATCAGTGCAGATGCTGCAGAAGTTGGAATCGAAATTGATGTTGGATTGATATCGGACATGGTCTTCCCTTCAGCGCGTTAATCGAATTCGATCTTCGCTATTGGACCAATTCTTTAATCTCATCTATTTCTCAATAAAGGGATTGATATCGAGTTGGTCAGGCGGCTTGGTGAAGGTAAAAGGTACCCTGTACCCATGAGCGCGGCGAAATTTCCCGCGTAGCAAGCTGCATAAATAGGCGTAGCCGAAGGGAAATCACCGTGTTCATCACCTCCTTTGCGGCCCCAATGTTTGCGACTAATTGTTGGATCATCGCTGATAAACCGGGTGGGGAATGCATCATTGTTGACCCTGGCATGCCCGATGTTTCTGACACCATCTCGATGATTATGAATGAACATAAGTTAAAACCTGTAGCAGCAATTATTACGCACGGCCATCTCGACCATACTTTTTCGATAGTTCCTATCGCCGATGGCTATGAGATTCCTACTTATATTCATAGCGAAGACCGAGCTCTGTTGCTTCACCCAGAGCGCGCTCATGGACCTGAATTTTTAGCGACATTGAGCGCAATGGAGTTTTCTGAACCCAAAGATGTACGAGAATTAAGGCATGGAGCAGAAGTTGAAATGCTAGGAATGAAATTTGAAGCAATTCATGCTCCCGGCCATACGCGCGGATCTTTAATGTTTAACGTTAATCAAGAAATTCTCATAAGCGGAGATGTTTTGTTTGCTGGTGCTATCGGTAGGACGGATTTACCATCAGGGTCAGCGCAATCCATGCAAGAAACATTAGTAAATAAAGTTTTAACACTCTCTGATGATCTTCGTGTTTTACCTGGACACGGTCCTGACACAAATATTGGGCACGAAAGAAAAACCAATCCTTATCTCATCGAGGCTGCAAAGAAATCAGGGAAACGATGAGCAAACGAAATCAAATTCAAGCCCCTAAGGGTGTCAGCGAGTATGTTCCACCTCAGTCAAGGAAATTTGAATCTGTTCGAGAAGCGCTACTCGCTCCCGCACGAAATGCTGGATATGAGTTAATCGAGCTTCCAGTTTTCGAAGACACAGAATTGTTCACACGAGGTGTAGGTGAATCTACCGATGTGGTTTCTAAGGAAATGTACACATTCGAAGATCGCGGCGGTCGTTCGATAACCCTTCGACCTGAGGGCACAGCTGGAGTAATGCGCGCAGTGATTGAACATGGTTTAGACCGTGGACAGTTGCCAGCAAAACTTTATTACAGTGGCGCTTTTTTTCGCGCCGAGCGTCCACAAGCGGGCAGATACCGTCAGTTTTATCAAGTAGGTATCGAAGCGATTGGAATTCAAGATAGTGCACTCGATGCTGAAGTTATTGCAATTGCAAATGCAGGTTTTAAAGCTATTGGTCTAAAAAGATATCGATTAGAAATTACATCTTTAGGTGATGCGCAGTCACGAGCTAAACATCGTATTGACTTAGTGTCGTATATAGAAAAATTGGAATTAGATGAAGTTACAAGATCACGTGCAGAAATCAACCCTCTTCGTTTGTTTGATGACAAGCGCGAAGAAGTAAAGAAACAGATGAATAAAGCACCCTTATTGCTTGATTATTTATCAGAGGATTCAAGAAAAGATTTTGAATCTGTTCAAAAACACTTAAAAGCTCTAAATGTGGAATTTGTCATCAACCCTCGAATGGTACGTGGTCTGGATTACTACACGGGCACAACTTTTGAGTTTGTTCACGAATTATTGGGTGCTCAATCAGGCATCGGAGGTGGTGGCCGTTATGACGGTCTCATGTCTGAACTTGGTGGACAAGAGCTTTCAGGTATTGGTTTTGGGCTTGGAATCGACCGATGTGTATTAGCAGCCGATGCTGAAGGTATTTCTTTTGATCAAGAGTTCACGTCAGATCTGTTCATAATTCCACTTGGAGATGAGAGCAAAATCGCTGCATTAACTATTGCCCAGGAGTTAAGAAATTCAGGTTTGCGCGTTGAAATATCTTTTGGTGATCGGGCTTTGAAAGGTTCGATGAAGGCCGCCGATAAGAGTGGTGCTGCATACGTCATAGTTCTTGGTGAAAGTGAGATTGCTAGCGGAGCGGTTGAACTTAAAGAAATGAGCACGGGCAAGACAACTTCGGTTACTCTTACCTCCTTGCAGAAACATCTTCAGAGCGTTTCTTCGAAATAGTTAACATCAGAAAAAGAGGCTGTTAAATGTTGCGCACTCACGGAGCTGGAACGCTTCGCGCTTCCCATGTAGGCCAGAGTGTTACACTCGCTGGTTGGGTCGCTCGACGTCGCGATCACGGCGGCGTGGCTTTTATTGATTTCCGTGATGCAACAGGATGGGTTCAAGTAGTAATTCGAGATGAAAAAATTGCTGGTGCACTAAGGGCTGAGTGGTGTTTAAAGATTACGGGCGAAGTTGTTGCCAGGCCAGCGGGTAATGAGAATTCCGCTGTCCCTACTGGTGCAATTGAAGTCATGGGCGATGACGTAGTGATATTAAGTGAAGCATCTGCGCTTCCATTTCCAGTTGATAGTGGCGATGACGTTGAAATCTCCGAAGAAGTACGTTTGAAGTACCGTTACTTAGATCTTCGACGTGAAACTCCTGCCGCTAATTTGCGTTTGCGTTCAAAAGTTACGTCGACTATTCGACGTGTCATGGAGGACGAAGAATTTTTGGAGATTGAAACTCCATATCTAACTCGTTCCACACCTGAAGGAGCACGAGATTTCTTGGTTCCCGTTCGTCTGCAACCCGGAAGTTGGTATGCATTACCGCAATCACCCCAGTTATTTAAGCAGTTGCTGATGGTTGCTGGCATGGAAAAGTATTACCAAATCGCTCGTTGTTTCAGAGATGAAGATTTCAGAGCTGATCGCCAACCGGAGTTCACGCAATTAGATATTGAAATGTCCTTTATCGATCAAGAGGATATTTTGGCAGTTGCCGAAAAAATCTTGGTTAAAGTATGGAAAGAAGTTCTTGATTATCAAATAAATTTACCGATTCCACGTATGACCTATCTCGATGCCATGGCTCGATATGGATCAGATAAACCAGACCTGCGTTTTGATTTAGAAATCGTCGATTGCACTGACTTCTTCAAAGAGACAACCTTTAGAGTTTTTCAAGCTCCATACGTTGGCGCAGTCATCATGCCGGGTGGAGCAGATTCTCCACGACGTGAACTTGATGCTTGGCAAGATTGGGCAAAAGCACGCGGGGCAAAAGGATTGGCTTATATTTTAGTTGCGCCTGATGGAACTCTCGGCGGTCCGGTCGCAAAGAATTTATCTGAGAACGAAGCATCTAAAATTGCTGCCTTTGTTGGTGCAAAACCAGGTGATGCGATTTTCTTTGCGGCAGGAGAACGCACTGCATCTCTTAATTTACTCGGCGCGGTGCGACTTGAGATTGGTAAGCGTTGCAACCTCATTGACAATAATCGTTGGGAATTTGTTTGGATTGTGGATGCACCGATGTTTGAACCGACTGAAAACAATGGTTGGACGGCGGTTCATCATCCATTTACTGGACCTAAACCAGAATTTGCACAAACCTTTGCGAAAGATCCTGCTAGCGCACTTGCATATGCCTATGACATTGTTCTCAACGGAACGGAACTGGGTGGTGGCTCGATTCGTATTCACGACCGTGCAATGCAGAAAGAAGTTTTCTCTGTTATTGGATTAAGCGATGAAGAAGCCATGAGTAAGTTTGGATTTTTGCTCGAAGCATTTAATTACGGACCACCCCCACACGGTGGAATTGCACTCGGGCTAGACAGATTATGCGCGCTGCTTTCTCATTCAGATTCGATTCGCGAAGTTATTGCATTCCCAAAAACAGCGAGTGGTGGTGATCCATTAACTGGTGCGCCAACTCCAATTACTCCCGCACAACGTAAAGAGAGTGGAATCGATGGGGCACCAAAAGAGGGAGCCAAGTAAGGCAATCGGGTAGGCTGGGCATCAGAGAGCTGCGCAAACAAAGGGGGAAGTCATGGGTCCAGGCGGAATTGCAACAATTATTGCCGCATCATCCCTGCTTGTTATTGCAATAGCGATTAGTTATGCGGTTATTCGCGTTGGCCGCTTCATTGACGAAGCGAAAGCATCATTGAAAGCTGTTACCGATGAAACGACTCCACTTATTGAAGAAGTACATACAACCGTGACTTTGGTAAACGGACCACTTCAAAGTTTTAATCGAATTACAAAAAACGTGGAAGAGATTTCTGAAAAAATCACAAGTGCAACAAGCGGTCTAGTAGATAAGAGTGGACCCGCATTAAAAGTTGCTGGTGCGCTCGTAACCGCTGCACAAATGGGCAAAAAACGTTCAAAAAAGAAGAAGAAGGCTGAGTGATCCCCACACGTGGAATCCGCCGAGATCCGTTCGCGCTGGCTGCGCTTCTTCGAATCAGATAACCGCGAGGGTTTGCTCCACACGGTTGTGCCTTCAGCTTCATTGATTGCTGATGATCCAAATTTGTTATTAGTTAACGCCGGCATGGTTCCTTTTAAGCCATATTTTCTCGGCGAAGTGACCCCGCCTTACAAGCGTGCAACATCGGTTCAAAAATGCGTGAGAACTCTAGATATAGATGAAGTAGGTAAAACAACGCGTCACGCCTCATTTTTTCAAATGTGCGGAAATTTTTCCTTCGGAGACTATTTCAAGGAGGGAGCAATTGCACTGGCATGGGATTTACTTACACGTCCGATAGCGGAAGGTGGATACGGTTTTCCTGAATCTCGTTTGTGGGTAACAGTTTTTCATAATGACGATGAAGCCGTGCAAATATGGAATAAGAAAATAGGTTTACCTCTAGAGCGAATTCAACGTCGTGGCATGGAAGATAATTTCTGGTCCATGGGAGTTCCAGGTCCTTGTGGTCCATGCTCGGAGATTTACTACGACCGCGGCCCAGATTATGGAGTCGAAGGCGGACCTATTGCTGATGAAAATCGTTACATGGAAGTGTGGAACTTAGTTTTCATGCAGAATGAACGTGGCGCTGGATCTGGCAAAGACGATTTTCCAATTCTTGGTGAGCTACCTGCGAAAAGTATTGATACTGGACTAGGCCTTGAGAGAATGGCGGCCCTTTTACAAGGGGTTGAAAACATTTATGAGATCGATACTACTGCACAAATTTTGAAACGTGCTTCAGAATTAACGGGTGTGAAGTACGGCAGGGATGAAAAATCTGATGTTGCTTTGCGTGTTGTTGCAGACCACGCTCGTACGTCTGCAATGTTAATTGGTGATGGTGTTACACCAGGCAATGAAGGTCGTGGTTATGTGCTGCGGCGAATGATGAGACGAACTATTCGCAACATGCGCTTACTTGGCTCAGAAGACTCGATTATGAATGAATTGACGAAGGCAGCGATTGGCGCAATGTCGCCTCAATATCCAGAACTCAATGTTGAAAGCGATCGCATTTTGGCAGTTACGAAAGGCGAAGAAGACACCTTCTTGCAGACTCTAAAGAGTGGAACCACAATTTTTGAAGTTGAAAGTGCATCAATCAAGAAGAGTAAAGGCAAGAAAATTTCAGGCGATGCTGCCTTTAAATTACATGACACATACGGTTTCCCATTTGATTTGACATTAGAAATGGCTCGTGAAGAAGGTCTAGATGTTGACGAAGATGGCTTCCGTCGATTGATGAAAGAACAGAGAGATCGAGCAAAAGCTGATTCAAAGGCAAAGAAGAGTGGTCACACTGATGTAAGTGTCTACAAATCCATCGCAGATTCTCATGGTTTTACAACTTTTCTTGGTTATACGCATATAGAGAGCGAATCGGTAATAAGTGCATTAGTGAGTGATGGGATTTCTGTTCAATCCGCGCAATCTGGCGATGAGATAGAAGTAGTACTAAATCAAACACCTTTCTATGCAGAAGGTGGCGGGCAATTAGCAGACGGAGGATTGATTACTCTTGCATCAGGCGCTGTAATTGAAATTGATGATGTGCAAACTCCCGTTCCAGGTATTTCTGTCCACCGAGGCAGAGTTCGCAGTGGAAGTGTTGAAGTTGGTACTAGTGCGCTTGCCCAAATTGATAGTGAACGCCGCAGTGCAATTTCACGTGCACATACAGCAACACATATGGTTCATAAGGCTTT
>Ga0214921_10000751_pt1 | contig 58254 bp, 59 predicted proteins | sample LL1505_MetaG_FD_177992 | JGI IMG/M metagenome (GOLD analysis project Ga0214921, IMG submission 177992) | Freshwater microbial communities from Lake Lanier, Atlanta, Georgia, United States - LL-1505 | ecosystem: Environmental > Aquatic > Freshwater > Lake | place: USA: Georgia | collected...
CACAGATGTGTTCGAAATGTATCCACATAGGAGATAGAAATAAAAAAGAGTTTAATTGTAAATATTGTGGACATCGTGATCACGCAGACGTAAATGCAGGATTTTGTATTGCACGTAGAGCAATTACATCTCTATAAACCAACACTCTTTAACTGATTTCATAGTTTAAGAGTGGAGAGCCACTACGTAAGAGTGTAGTGGACCGTTTCACTCGGTTTGAAGTAATTATCAGTTGATTAATCAACTGATAACCTTCAACAGGGGTATTAAGTGGCTACCCTTGGAAAAAATCCTGTCATTTGGATTGAAGTACTAAACCATCTCTTAACTGAGAAACCCCTTGCTTTAGCAAGGGGAGGAGTCATTAATTTATCATATTATTGGTCTACAACAGAAAATTATCCAATTGAAATAGATAGAAAAATTCATTTTCCGAGAATATGTGAGAGAGACTTTATTACTAGAATTACGTTTCTTCTAAACAAGGAATAACACCAGTATGAAAGGAATAGAAAAGAATAATAAGATAAGAAGACTGTAGTAGTACGGCTTTTCCTTGTATTCCAAAATATAAAAGTTATTTTCCTTATACAGAGCGTGTAAGTTACCTTCACATTGAGGCTTAAATACTCCTTTATAGAAATCGCTAAAGGTGTATTTATTTCCAAATAGTTTAATTGGTTTTGGGATATCATCAACCATTTTAATCATATAATCATCCTCGTCTGTGTATCCTCTTTTTTGATAGTAATCTTGAACACCTACACCTGAAATGATAGCAATCTTTTCCATTTTGTAGAAATAGGCAATGTATTCTGCAATACGGAGCAGAAATTTTCCAACTCCTCTGTGTTGTGAGTTTCCTTCATCACACGTTTGAAGAGTTCCGTAGACGTGTAACTCTCTCACACGAAGAGTTCGATGTTTCTTGAATACTTTCAAATAGTGACTGGGTGGTTTAAATACAAGACGTGTGTCGATGTCTGGAATTCTTACTCTGATAAGACCTAAAATAATAGAACTGGTTCCATCAGGAATTTCAATACTGACAAAAAACTCAGTGCCCTCATTCGCTCTGTAAGTCCTCCAATAAATCTTGGCTTCGTCTCTTAGATTGGTAAAAATCCGCTTTCGTATTTCACGGCTTCGAATGTCCACACTTTGTAAACCCTTCGATTTCAGACTATCCATACAAATCTGCTGAAGATTAGTCTTGAGAGTAGTGCTACTATATCCGAGACCTTCATTCTGGTTACTTGCCTCTGGAAAATCTCGTTGAAACCTATTTAATCTCACCCACGGTGGGATGAGCTGAATTGCCTCAAGTAAAAAACTGATAAAACTGTCGTATTCTTTCTCTGCTCTATCATACCAGACGTATATATCTTCTGGTTTTGCGTAACCTCTCGATACGGCAATTTCTCTTAACTTTGTAAAATCACCACTAACCATCAGATCATTTATTTTGTGGATTTCTTCATCGTCTAGAAGACAAGCCCTTTCTTTCCACAATCTTATTTGAGTAAATGGGACATCAAGACAAATATAGAGCTTGCAGTAATCAAGTTGTAGGTCATCACCACAAAAGACACTTTGGAACATTTTCAAATCTTTTGTGCTGTCCGAACCTGGACAATTAGGCATAAGGTGTCCATCAATCTTGAAACCATTGTCACGGAGCTTTTTAATGGCTCGCTTGGTAGCTTCAACGGTATGTCGTCTGTTCATTATTTTGAGCACTGTTTCGTCCGTATGTTGAATACCCAATTGTACACGTGTTATACCATATCGTCTCATATCATACATTGTCTTGTACGAAATTTGGTCTGGTCTGGTTTCAATAACAATACCAGTAATTCTTCCACAGAGTGAATAGGTATTAATCTGCTTCTCTTCTTCGAGTGTTCCCATTGGTCTCAAATCCTTGATTGCCTCAAAAAGTGGTCCATCAAAAACACTGAAATGATTTAAAAATGGATTTGTTTTCAACCACTCTTGGACAATGGGAACGTATTTTCCTCCGTTGCGAATACTAAAATGTTTATAGACATTCCCACAGTAGTAAAGTTTCTTAATGTAATCTTCAATAACTTGCTCATCATAAGAATGGAAAGTTCCTCCGAGGAGAATATGAAGACATTTGTCAATTGTGTGCCCCATCTTGTATTCGTATAAAATGAAACGTCTCAAGCATTGTCTAAAGGCATCAAAGTCTTCAATGATACCAAGAACAACACTCCCTTCAGAAGACAAATAACTTCGGGCTATTCCTTTTTGATTTGGACACATAGCACAGTCATACTTGCAACTGATACCAGAACCTGGCAGTGTAGTGGTAGTCTCTAATTCGCCACTATTGCTCCTTGTAGGTTTGACAGTTGTCATACTTTCAAACAAAACATTTTTTTTAATTGAACCATCGTGTAGTGCTCGTAGATAAACTTGATTGATTTTACCCTTGCTAGGAATAATCTTGAAAGTCTTTGATAATTTTGTAATAATCTCATTAAACAAGTCATTCAAATAGTCACCACGTTTGCACAACTCGAGATTTAAACTTTCTTCCAGGAGCTTGAGGAAGGCTTCAAGGTATTCAATAGAAATGCCTTCTTCTGTGGTATCCCAACCACAATGCTTGATTTTCTTGACATAGTTAATACTGACTGTATCCATCTTTTCTGTACTTGTAGTAGTTATTTCGCATTGATTTTTCAATTTTCTAGGCTTGTTTCTAAGCCCAAATATTTGTAGAGCGTGAGACCAACTTTTCCCATCTTTCGGTTTGACAATGCTATTTCTTGAACAAAACATTTTGGATTATTCGATGTTTTAATAGCTTCAATCAAGTTGTTGATAGAATGAAATTTGTCGTAGAGGTGTGAAGCCTTATTTGTAGATATACCTGGGACACACGAAATAGAAGCTATAAAGAATGTTTTTTCATTAAGATTATTCTTCTTTGTGAGTGAGATAGATGAAGTAGCCAAGACTTGTGAATAATTTGTGGCACAATTCCAATCAGGTCTAGTCATCTTTTTATATGCTTCTACAATTACTTGGACAGTCTCATCACACGTTTGTGTATTAAGCACCGCAACTTTATCACGGACACAAGTGCTTATAATAGCTGAAATAATATTAATCTTCTTATACGAACAAATGTTGCCTTCAATGATATACATAATATTTTCTGGTCGCAAATGTGAAAGCAATCTTGCTTTTTGTTCTTTATATCGACCATCAATTATGGATGCTTCAAAATCCGCAATTGTTTTTCTCTCAATAATGAGCTGTGATACATCATTAATAATAATTTCAAAATCTCCTATTAAAAGATTTTCAAATAAAACATTTTTTTCTCCAAGAATTGATTTTAGTTTTTCTTTACACTTTTCTCGATTATCTATTTTTAACATAATATATGAAAAGTATATATTCTTAAGTATTCTGTCTAACCAGTTGTAAGACGTGAAAATGTAAGTTTTCAGGAATTACGAGTGGGTTCTGGTCTTCATCCCATACCCACGGCTTGTTTGGAATTTTAGGCTTCTTTTCTTTAGTCCCTAATTCTTCTTCCTTGTCATCTCCCGCGTCTTCCTCGTTACCTTCCTCACCTGGTAACTCATCTTTATCTTTTTCTTCGCTAAGTTCTGCTATGGCTTGCTTCTTCAAGTGTATTGTTCCAAGTGTTTTAATTGACTCCCAAACTTCGTGTTGTTTTTCCTTACTAATGTGTTTACATAAATACACTGCAAGTTCCATACTAAGTTTTTCATCACCCTTTTCATCCAAGTTTTTGAATAATTCTGAAGTAAGATTTTCTTTAACCGTGATGTAATCTTTAATAGTGTAATTAGCATAACTCACACGTTTTGCCACTTGGTTAACATCTTGATTATACATAAGATATAATTTATAGAATGCTTCACACTTATCGAGTTGAGACATCTTATTACGTTGAAGATTCTCTGACAATGAAATAAGTTCTGCTTTATTATCGTCTACTGAAGATATAGAACATAGAGCACTCTCGCTCTTAATTCGCTTCAGAGCCATAAAACGTCTTTGTCCGGCATATATTTCATACTTTCCATTATCTATTTTTCTAACGGAAAGTGGATTAATTAATCCATTGTGCTTTATATCGTGAGCAAGTGTTTCCAAATTTGTCTCTTCATTTGAATTATCGAGGGATTTGCGGACATTTTTATTTGAAATAACTAAATCAGAAAGTGGAATTTCCTTAAACATTATTAATGTAAAATAATTAAGTTCTAAATATTTAATCTGTAGTATATTATGTCTTTATTTTTTAAATTAAATACCACAAATGATATCAGTTTTACTGATTACAACGAAGTATCTTTATTAGATGAGGATAAAATTAAAAAAAGTAATAATTTGCTAAATAAAATTAATAATAAAAAAAAAACAATTGACAAAAACTCATTCTTTTACCAGATTCTAAGCCTACACTGGAGATTAAATGACATCAACTATTTAAATTTTATATTTAATATTGATTATAAATCACCTGATTATGGTTTTATTCGTGCTAATTACGAGAATGGTAAATTAGAATACTATTTAGAAAATAGCAATGAAAACTGTCTTTTAACCAATTGTGTAAAAAAATATAAATTAATGATACAAACTATGGTATCAGATGAAATGCATAATAAATTTAAGGAATACTTGTATTGTGAAAGACAAAGTATATTATTTGAAGAGTATTACTATAAAGTTTTATCTTTTCTTTTTGACGTTCTTGAAGAAAACGGTTCATTATTTATTTCATTTTTTTCTATTTGTAATAATCAACAAATAGAGTACATATACATATTGTCTGTAATGTTTAATAGTGTAATAATTTATAATGGAAACTATGTATACTGTTCTGGTTTTAAACTTAAAAATTCTAAAATTAAGAAAAAAGACATTGAAAATATTATCAAAAAGAAAATATCTATTCAACATAAAAACCAATTAACAGAATTGATAAAATATTATGAATTTATACTTGACAATAATAATATTTTATATCAACTGTACCTTGATGAAAAGTATGATGAATACCTAAATATATATTTTAGTAATATTTACAGATTATTTAATTATGAAAAACTCATTGAGCTTTCAAAAGACGCAAAGACGGATATCTTGAAAGAATTATTTACCTACTTTAAAAGAGTTTTTATAAATAATGAAGTAGTAAAAATTAATTCATCAATAAATAAAAAAGAAGGTGACTCTATAAGCAATCTAATCAAGGAATATAATCTTACAAAATGCCTTGAAATAGGCTTAGCTTTTGGTATTTCTGCTATTTACATTTTATCGAATAAAAATACATCTTTAACGTCTATTGACCCATTTCAAAAAACACAGTGGAAAAATTATGGTTTGAAATTAATCCAACAATTGAATTATGATAATAGACACAAGTTAATAAAGAAAAAAAGCTATGAAGCATTACCACGACTACTTAAAAAAAAAGGCGAGGCGCATTATGATTTTATTTTTATTGATGGATGGCATACATTTGATTACACATTGGTTGATTTTTTTTACGCAAACTTGTTGTTAAAAAATAATGGCATTATTGTTATTGATGATGCTATGCACAAAGGTGTCAGTGAGTGTGTTAGATATTTGGAAAAAAATTATCAGTTTTATAAAAAAATACCTTCTATCAACACAATAGCTGTATTTCAGAAAATAGGTGACGATACCAGAGATTGGAATTTTCACGTATCAATTTAGGCGAAAAGATAGATGTGCGCAAAAACTTATAATTTTTATGGCAACAGAAAAGCTGAAAAAATTGAAAAAAAATTAATTATCATTAAATTATAATTTATAACACTAAAACAAACAACAACAACCAGACTAACTAACCCAAAAGGGTGAACAAGACAAGCAACTAACCAGAACAATGACCGAATTTCAAGTCTCACGAGTGCTTGAGTTAATTTTTAAGAAATCCTACGATAAAGAAAAGGATGAACACGTAGTAATTGTGGCACACGGTCCTTGCTGGGATGGACACGCATCTGTCTCACTTATGTGTGCCTTCCTCGAGAGCTACGGTGGATATCAACCAGAGGTCATTTTTGCTCATCCTGGAAAGGCAATTGAACTTGAGGAGAAACAGTATCAAATGATCATCTTTTTAGATATTGTTCCTACTAACATATTACAGTTCGACACGGCAAACACTATTGTGATTGACCATCACGAAGGAAACGCTGAACTGGTCAATGGTCTAGAGAATGCTTTGATAGATTTCCGTCCAGAATCTCTCTATGGTGCAGCAGGTATTCTTATGGATATTCTACCTCTTTCTTTGAGTGAAAATGCAGTCAAGTTCTTCCGTATGCTAGCACACATGGATATGTGGTCTGCTTCACCTCACTTCACGCTAGAGCAGATAAAGTTGATGATACTTGGTCGAGACGCTCTAAATGAAAAAGTTCTCTCACCAAGTAACCTCATGATACTGTCTGAAGACGAAAGTGTCTTTGATGCATTTCTTCAAGCTGGAGAGAAGCTTTACTTAGAAGCGGGTAAATTTATCAGTGAACATACTTTTCCACAAATTGTAACTGAGGAGTGCGTAATTATGCCCATTGTTATCCCGTCTCGTAGACTCCAGAATGCAATCAGTCAGTTTCTTTCTGGTTCTTTGGCAAAGAATTCACTACCTATTGTAACTGTTTTCATAGTTCCTGATAGCTCTGGTGTATCGTATCGCTTTGTACACAACGAAGAATTTTCACTTGCCACTCTGAAGATGAAGGAGACACTTAGTTATGGAGGACACCCTCAGGCATCTGGTGGTAGAGCTATTAACTTCTTACGACTATTTGCTTCCGAGTTAGGGAGGGAGTGGCTCGCCGAACATCTTGAAGTAAGGGAGAAAGCTCTAGAAGTAGTTGATGAGAAACAGCGCACCCCAGTGATGGAGGTCATTACTTTCATTGAAAGTCTAGTGATGCCCGGGTCCGCATAATAGGTGTCAGCAGAGGTCCGCGTCCGTGAAGTAAGTGACAGAATTTTTATATGTAGCATCGTGGACAGCAAAAACACACATTTTATAGTTGGATCGTATTATAACTTTTACAGTTTTGACACTTGTTACCTAAAAAGTCATAATCTGTTTCTGATTTTTTTATACAATCATTACAGCTAATTGTTACTTTTTTAATATATTGTTCTGGCATTGGTTGTGATGCAATAAGATCATCTAATATCGTCCAGTCTAAGTTATAGACAGATTTCTTACAAAGTGGACACTTATAGTCTTTTAACTGAGTAAAACAATGTGAGTGAATTCCGTGTCCACATTCAAAGTGAAAGAAATCGTGCACATAATAGTAAACTTGATCAAAACAAACACAGCATTCATCTTTTCCTTTTTTAACACAGTTGTGAACTTTATTAGGAAAACAGAATCCACACTTATCACAATGTTCATATACACCTAATATTCCAGAATTGCAGATACCACAACCGTTACAATGGTAAGCATTCTTTTCTGTCCATAACTTACAGATAGAACAAAAATATTTTCCAAATGTAGTACCACAATTAATACAAGTATTTGAAATATCTTGTCTCGTCTTACATATACGACAAACACATTCTTTTGTAGCAAATCTATCAATTCTATGGTCACTGTTTTCATTATGACAAACTCTACAAGGATATTGCTTATCACAACAAATAGCAATTATATCACAATTACGTTTATAATGAGTGCACGGTTTAAGTTCTACCTTTAAAATATTCTTTTGATTAGTCTCTTTGAGTATATTTTTGATTAATTCATCTTTTTCAACTTGTGATAGTGTTATGTCTCTCTGAATTTGTCTAATTTCTTCATTCATTACAAATACAATTTTTACACCTTTTAATAAAGAAAATCAAGAATAAATATCTATGATAAAATATGTTAAACATAGTATTGGGTTCTATACTTGTTGCTATTTTTTGGGGGCTCTCAAGTGTATTCCAACGAATGTTGTTAAAAGAATTATCAACAGACGCTGTTTTTATTTTTACATCACTCACCTATGCTTGTTTTTTATTGTTATATTTGATATATAAAAGAGATAAAATTATAAAAGAAATACCAAACTTTAGCCATAAATTGATTTTTATATTCATTGTAAATGCTATACTTTGTTATTTTATACCAAATATGTTATTTTATAAACTTGCGAAACAAAACAATTCAGGGATTGTAAACCTACTTACTTCAATTTATCCATTGTGGAGTATTTTCTTCCTGTACTTATTTTTTGGTGATAAAATACCAAGAGAAGCTTATACAGGAATAGTATTCATTATCATCGGACTTATATTGTTATCTGTTAAGTTTTAATTAAAATCTGTGCTTGAAATCGATAAACTTGAAGAACTTGAAGAACTTGAAATAGTTATATCAATCTCTTCTGGGCTTATATTACGTCTTCTATTATTTTGTCTCCTATTACGCCTGTTACTTTGTCCTCTAACACGATTGTTTGTATTTTCTTCCTCGTCTATTTCATTTACAAATTCTCTATCATACCATAATCTTTCTTCGTCCTCTTTTTCTTGCATTTCTCTAGCAATTCTTTCATCATCTATTGTATCCATTAGAAAAATTTCAACTGTTTCTAATTTATAGCTTTCAAGAACCATATTTAAGTCATCAAATATAACTTTAATGTCTTTAATTAACTCACCTTCTGAACTAAGAATTGAAATAAAGGGACTGTCACTTGAAGAAAGAGTTTCTAGAATAATACTTGTAATCTTATTCACAAGTTCTGGTATAAGTTTATTTATTTCAGATTTTAATTCTTTTGTTATCAACTCTTCTGAAAATTCAAAAAAACTTCTCCTTAATTGCTGTAAAGAACTTTTTACGTGGTTCAGATTTTCAATACTCTCGGTCGCCATTTTAATCAACTCAATAACATCAATCCTTCTTTTATTCATCTCTTCTTCTTGTCTTAATTTATTTTCCAAATCTTCTTCTCTTTTTAAGTAAGCTTCACGATGTCTTTGAGAAATATCTAATAAACAAGATGCTTGAACTTCAACTGGAGTTTCTACAGGAGTTTCTACTGGAGTAACTCTCCGTTTACGCCTTTCTTCTGCTAATTCTTTTAAAATGTTATTCATATCCTATACAAAAGAAGAAATATAGTAAAGTATGATCTTTTCAAATTTTTTTAGCTAATGTAGGTATATTGGTCTCCACATCTCTCGAGATACTCTTTTTCGATGAGTGCCTCAATTCGTTTTTTAATGTGTTGAACAGTAGGTTTAAACATTTTAATCTCACTCACCACCAATGGTAAAAGCGTATTATGTCCAATTACTTTACGACTTTTCATTATTCTAACAATAGCCGAATCAATTATAAGGTCACGTGATATTTCGTGAGTTTCAAGTACCTTTTTGACACTAATACTGGGTAAGACAAACTTTGCAATTTTATTTGATACATTAAAATCTTTGTTTATCCAAATAGTATCTTCATTAGCCATTTTATCTTTTTCTCCTGATTTTGATATTACTTCATATTTATTAGCACACAGAGAGTGGATAAGAGGTTTTAGGTAGTAACAATCTACGTTAAATTCTTTTGAAAAATCATCAACAGTTATTTTCTCTCTTCTATTTAATTCAAGAAGAACAAGTCCTTGTGCTGTGCTAAGTTGAAATTGATAGGATTTATCTCCATATTGTGCATTTATTGTGAGAGTACCGAGCCAAAGTTTCCACGACAACTTTTTGTTTTCAAAATTGTGTTTATCAATAAATTTAGCAATAAATCTATCAAGTAAACTAGTTTTTATTTCAAAAGGAATAATATTACTCCAAAAGCCGTGTGTAATGACTTGTACACTCATATTTTCAACTACTAAAGGTTCAATAATCATATCCCTTAACATTCCTTCCATTCGCGAAGTATAAGTTGAACCATATTCTTTCTTAAAACATTTTACGATATAATTTTCATTATCAATATTTGAGCCTTTGAATAAACGTTTTGATAATAATGCACAATATTTATTAATAAAAATGTCTTTGCTGGAAATACAGTGCACCAGAAAGAGACACTCATCTATATCTTCTAGCGTTTTTATGTTTTTATCCATATACTTCAGTAAATCATCTGCATACTGTTCTGACACAGTGTGTAATGCGAGTTTTAATTGTTCCGTAAGCTCTTTTAAAATAGGATTATTTAACGTTTGTATATTTAATTTTATAAGGCGAATTAGGTCGGGAATGTCTATGGAGATAGCATCTCTTAAAAACTGAAAGTATAGTTTCTCGAGCATTGTGATTTTCCTATCTCTAAATAAGTCTTTGAGAATATAAGATTGGGTAAAAAATGTGTTTTCAAATTCCGCTTTTTGTATTTCATATTTATTAAAGATTTTATCTAATATTATATGTCTGAATTTGGATACTTCTGTTTCATTAAAAACGTTGTTTAACATTTTCAAGAAAAACTCGTGGTGATACCATATGTCAAGTAATGATACTGGTTCTGGTATAGGTAATTGTTTTTCAACGTATAGTATAAAATCATTTCTAGTAGTGTTATTAATAGTTTTTAAAAATTCACATACGACAAGTGCATCAAGTGATAAATTGTTGTAACATTCAGTAAATAACAAATCTCGATGTTCCATTATAATGAGATACTCAAATCTACTCCCGCAAATATCAATCAATTTCTTATAGCCTTTCTCTTGTAGGTGATATCTTTCCAAGTAAACAAAAACCTTCTGAAACCATTTTGTAAATATCTGAAACTTTTTATATTCTCTTATGTACAGAACAAGCTTCTCTTTACTATGAATGAGCTTACTGTGTAGCTTAAATAAATAATCATTTAAATATTCATTTGCTTTATCAAATAATTTATCAGCATTACTATGTTGAGTTGTACAACAAATATTATACGTTAAAGTATAAACTTCCATATACTGTACAGGTGTAAGACAAGTTTGTCTCTTTCCTTCAAGGTATTGGACGAGGACATCTAGTCCTTTTTCTTTAATAACTAACCAAGTTGATTGAAAATCCATATCTTATAATTTGTATTATTTTATTCTCCATAAATCAATTTTTTGACAGATTAAAATGGAATTTAGTCAAGAGGAGATTTCAAATGGCATTAAAACTTTCGATAAAATTTCAGAAGTTGTTTGTGCGGCTCTACAAGATAATACGTTAGAACTTCACGAAATACCGGCGATTGTAAATATTATTCACGAAACGCTAAAAGAGTTAGTTTTTAATGGCTCAATCAAAATTTCACAAAAGAATATTGGAAACGCAATAAAAACAGTGCTACTTATTATGATTGATACAAGAGCAGTGAAAATAAAACCTGACCTAGAACTTGTTATCTCACTCATTGATTCGTGTCTCATTTTGTTAAACAAATCTGTAGAGATTAAAATACCTAAAAGGTGTTTTTGCTTTTCAAAATTTTAACTTACTTTTCTAAATTAAAACATAAATATGCCAATGGAAAGATTTCAACTCGATAGGACAAAAGATAAAATCACATACTATCATATTCAACTAACAGATAACTTGGTCATAAATCACAGAACAGTAGTTGAATCACCCTGAAAGTAAATATAAAATAATCTGTTCTTATGCTAATTCTGACGTGTCTAAAAACCTTTATATTAACCTTTATATTTGAGTATTCATAAAATAACTTGTCTCCTTTTAGTCTTAAGTATTTCTTCTTATATTTTTTATTTTTTTGATTGTGAAGGTTCTATTGTGTGTATATTACTTAATTGAGTCCTCAAATCATAATTTTCTCTTTCCAAATTTTTAATATATTCTTTTTTAGCAGTGTGTAGTTCATAAAATTCTTTTTTGAAATTATCAATCTCAATTTGATGCTGATGTATGTGTTGTAATAAATAATCACGCATATTTTCAAAACACAGATCTATTTTGAGCTTCTCAATGCGAATTTCAAAATGCTTGTCATCAAGGCCTTTAATACTCTCTAATTCTAAGTCTTTTAATTGTCTTAGAATTTTAGCATTTATTTTTTTATTTTTTTTTACTTCTTTTTCTAAATATGTCAGTTTTGTTTCTTGACACAAGGTAAATTTGAGTGGAATAGTTTTTCCAGAAATTTGAAAATGAAACTGGACTATATAGTTTTCTTCATTATGAACTATATCGTATAAACTCGTTTCTAGAAACTTATTAAATTCATCAAATGTATCGAAATAGAATGGAACCTTATCAACAATGCATTGAAAATTGCCGTATTTTAAGAGTATGTATTTACTTGCTACTAAAGTAACTGAAAAATTTTGGTTATCCATAGTATAATTTCTTTTGTAGAAGAAAATGGTTTTTCAATTTTAATTTGAGGAAATAATTTTTAGTGTTATGATAGAACCATCATCCCAAAAGTCTAAATCTAATTTGTTTATTGTTTCATCAATAATACTTTCTGAAAGGTTGTTTCCATCATAACTATTTACAAATTGAAGTAGCTCGTGATTATACCAGGCATCGTATATACCGTCACTCATAATGAGTAAATAACCATTATAATTTTCTTCAATATCAATAATATCAATTATTGGTTGATTGCTCAGAGGATATTTTCTTTTCAAGTGCTTATCTCCTAAAACTCGCGATATTTGGATAGAACCTAGTTGCTGAAGGGATAATACAGACCCCCAATTGGTATGTTCGTATCCTTCATACGGTTCCACATCTACCCAATTATCATCTACTCTTTCTTGATAGGTCATTTTTTTAAGACCTTGAGAACCACCTACTAACTTGAAGAATTTCTTCGATTGTTTTACAAAAGTCTTAATTTGTAGTTTGTCATACTCAATATTTCCATTACTATCTATTTTATACATATTAAATGGCTCATATGCATTGTATGGATTTTTTATATTTGCAAAATCAAGATTATAACGTCCAATGACAATCGGGCAAGGTTCAATATCTTTTTTTAAACAATTTTCAACAAAAAGTTTGTATTCACTGATATCTTCCCAGTTGCAAGATTTTGACAAAAAATTTATTTCCTTATCCATAAGTGCTATTGTGCTATCTCCAAGATTTACAGAAACTATTTTTTTCTTATTATAAATTAAAACAATACTTGTTGTTGTTCCACTGCTACAAAGTTTCAGACTTTCGTCAATAGCATCGTATATGATATTAAATAATGTCTGTAGTTTTTCTTGACTATTAATTGAGTTTTTGATACTATCTAAAGACTTCATAATTTCTTTGATAAGTAGTTCGCACACTCTTACTGTTACATTACTACCATCGAAACCGTGACCATCCATTACATAAGCCATTTGAAGTGTGTTATCAAATACGTGATATCCAACAAGGTCATCACCATAAAGGATACCAACGTGTGTTTTTCTTTTTCCTCTTTTACTGAAACCACTTATTGTAATATTATTAATAAGAGATGAACTAGTACAACTCCCTTTCAGTTGTCTGAACGGAACCTTCAATTCGAGTTCTGTTTTTGGATTAATTCGCATCATAGAGATAAAATTGTGTTTGTCTCTAAATCAAGTTTCTTTAGCATTTAATAACTTCTAATAAATGTAATGCCAAATAGAATGTAGCAAAAATGTAAGCTATAAAACTATATAGAATTTTTATTGGTGTTGAATATCCTCGGATTGTATTACAATGCCAGGAAGTGCCTACAGACCACATAGACACACACACAATGTAAACAAATAACAAAAAGCTTATAACAGTATCTTCTTTGTTTTCACTTGTAGTAAAAGGTTCTTTTTTTTGCTTTTTATCGTAGAAGTATTTTCCGATAGCTATATCCATATATATTTTATTAAATATTATATTTTTTCACATTTTATATTATGAGTAACTTATGTTCCTATAGAAACATTTTTGGTGAACCTAAAAAGGGTGTCCATTCTTATAGGATATTTGATGTTGCCATTGTGGATGTTATTTCAACAGTAGTAGCCGCATGGTTCATAAGTCATTACCTCAAAATCAGTTTTTTTGATACTTGCATTATTTTATTTATACTTGGTATTTTGCTTCATCACATTTTCTGTGTAGAAACTACTATTGATAAATTTATATTTGGCTAAACTATTTTTTCTTTTAACCGATTTAAGTATATTATTGAGTTTGGCGTAAGTGATGTTGTGCTGGTCAAGTATTTCACTAACTGTATAACCTTCAATTAAGTGAGAAATAATTTGATATTCCAAATTGCTTAAATTAATATCTTTGATAAGAGAACTTACTTCATCTAATTCAAAATTATCTTTATCCTGTGTTGGAACATCTTCTATAATTTCTAGAAGTTGTCCGTGTTTTTTTTCACTTCTTATGAACTTAAAAGTATCACTAAACATTTTCTTAGTACATAGTCCTTTTTTCTCTATTGGAAATGTAGCATTCTGTGAGTAGAGTGAGAGAGTTGCCACTTGTTTTATTTCTTTTACGTTAGTAATTGTGTATTTTTTAGCACTATGCGATACATAATCAATAGCCTGCTGTGGTGTATAAAGAAGCAATTCTGACAAAATAAAAAATGTTATCATCATTAACAATTTAAAAGAATATTCTTTTATGTTTATTAAATGAATAAAATATATGATAAGATATTAAAGACAGACATATTAAAACCAATACTCGCACACAAACAAAATGGCGTTTGGAAATGGGTAACACGAGGTGATTTCAATAATATGGTTAATGACAAAATGAATATTTTATACCAATGTAAAGTGGAACCATCACACCGTGTAATGTATCAAGGCAAAAACTCCATAGATTATGTGGCTTGGAATTTAGCAACCTGGAAAGTAGGAGCTGTTTGGGTTCCAATATATGGAGGTAGTGACACAGACTTTTATATTAATAACTGTAAGCCCAAACTTTTTGTGAATGAAAATAAAATAAAAGTTCTTAGTGATGCGACTGAAACAACAAAAGACCTCGCTTGTTTAGTATATACTTCCGGGACTTCAGGAGAGCCAAAAGGTGTTATGCTATCACACAGTAATTTAGTATCAAATATAAATTCTCTTCAAAAAAGATTTTCTGAGTTTAGTAATTTGACAGCATTAAATATTTTACCGTGGCATCATATTTATTCACTTACAACCGAATTACACTATAATCTGTTAAGTGGAAACAGAGTGGTTGTTTCATCTGGTAAAGAACACTTCATTCCAGAGTGTAGAGAAATCAAACCAGATATTTTATATGTTGTTCCAAAGGTTCTAGAAACCATAAAAATGAAATTAGTCAATTATTCTTTTTTAACACCTCTTATTCTCAAAACATTATTTGGTGGAAAAGTGAAAACAATTTTTGTAGGTGGTGCCAAGCTTGATGATAAAACAAAAGTGTTTTATTTATCAAATGGAATAAACCTTTGCGAAGGTTATGGGAGCACAGAATGTAGTCCAATGGTATCAGTTAACCATATAAAAACCCCGCGTAATATTAATTCAGTAGGTAAGATATTAGATGATGTTTCTGTTGAAATAGTTGATAATGAAATTCAGGTGTCGGGACCTAATGTAATGATGGGGTATTGGGGATGTGATGATGTCCTTGTAAGACGTGGGTCCAAGTTGTGGTATAGAACAGGTGATATGGGGCAAATAAAAGATGATTTTCTCTTCTATGATGGAAGGATAAAAGATACTTATAAATTGTCCAATGGTAAGTTCTGTAATCCTGTGACAATTGAAAGTGTTATAAAGGCTCAATATAATCACAATTTTATAGTATATGGTGAAAATAGGCCATATAACATATTAATTAGTGACCAATACGTGAACTTAAATGAACTCAATAAGGATCTGGACAAATACTTACATATTAAGAAAGTCTTGATAGTTGATTTTACAAAGTATCTAACATCCAAGTTATCAATCAAAAGAAAGCTTCTTATAAATGATAATTTTGTTAGAATAGAAGGTATATATACAGAAAAAAATTGAAATTTAAATAACATTTTGTCTTACAATGTATTTAAACAACAACAACAACAACAACAACAACAATAATGGCTCAAGTACAATCAACTTTCTACGCTGACTCCTGGGACGACGAAGTCTCATCAGTCCTTCTTACCGAAGATATTGAATACAGTGATGTTCAAGATTTGCACCACTTTGAAACTTCTGAAAAAACAGCTTACCTTTGTGGAATAAAAATTCCCCAGAGTGCTTTCAATAACCTACGACCTGAGAGGATAAATCGTCTTGAAGAATATAAACGAGTAAGAGGTATTCACGAACTTACACCTAATCAAGAATACATCTTCAAGGCAGTTACTTACGGTGGAATGAAAGATATCTTTAATACTTCATCTGTTGGCAGTGGAAAAACACTTGGAGTTATTATGATTTCGTATCTCTACGGACTTCTCGCTGATGGAAAGAGGAACTCGACTATTATTGTCGTCCCACGAGTACACAAGGAATTGATAAAACAAATTAAGCAGATGATTGATGAAATTGGAAACAGCACTCGTTCTCAAATTGAACGAGACGTTGACAAGTCTTCTGTATTAATCATCAGTTCGGGAGCTACTGAAGGACAGGAATTGACACGTCGAGAACTCGATTTCTACGAGTTTATCATTGTTGAATTGGAACAAATTCATCGTCTTCCTCCTTACTTTGATAAAGTAGAAGACTTTATGCTTGTGTTTGACGAGGCTCACACCCTTTTCAACCAGTCGTATGAATTCTACCATAATTTCTGTCTATCAAAGAAATCAACTGACCCAGATGAAATTGAGTATGTCAGACAGATTGAAGAAGCATCTTCTTATGACCCATTCTCGATGAAACTCGTTAATTGGTATAATGGCAGTCCTGAAAACAGACATAAACCCAAAAGAGATATGTTTGGCGACTTTAGTGAATTCGTAGGATTGTGTGCTTCTTCAAGAAAACTCAAACAAGTGATACTACTCTCAGGAACTGGTTTCATTGAACAAGACACCCAGAAAAAGCCCTACGAGATAGCTTCAGACTTATGGAAAACACACAAAATGCCTCTGGAATTTGTTAACTTCCAAAAGGCTAATACAGAAGTCATTGTTCACTACTTTGAACTTTACAAGGAAGGCATTCCTTCAACAAAAGACGGACCGCAAGTATACGAATTAGTTATGAACCTCACTTTGAATTCGCTGGGTTCTGGTCGCACACTGATGGTTTGTCGAGATTCGCAATTAGAATTTATACTGGAAACACTCAGAGGGTTCGCTCTTTCTAGTGGCTTTACGTATACTTCTGACCCTATGTATTGGAATGACCCAACAGTCAATATAATTGTGATTAAGCAATCTGAGATTGACAAGGTTGCTGGTCTAACAATTCCTAACTTGGAAACAGTTATTCTGACTACTGGTGGAAGAAGAGAATATCTCTCAAAAATCATTCAAGTATCTGGACGTGTTGACAGAATGAACCAAAAAGACCAACAACAACGTGTGATTGTATTTGTTCAACGCTTTGGAAAAGTGTCACTCGTAAAAGAAGAAACGGAAACAAGTGCTGATTTCATTGAATACTGCAGGGAAAAGAAGTATCGTATTGTGTCTCACAATACTCGTGAACCAATAGTTTACAATCCTTTTGTACGAGATTACGCGGTCTTGAGACGCAAACCATGTGTTAGTGTTCCGGAAGAGAAACAAGCAGAATTCCACGAGTTATTGAATAAACTTAACCGTCCAGTGGCTTGTCCTAGAACTGTTAAAGGTGAAACGTGTACAGCTCGAGCTTGTCACTATTTACACAGATTTTACAAGGTCGCAGATTTGAAAGGAAATCAAATAGTAATTCCTTCAAGTATCAGAATTCTTGAACTACCTCCTCACGAATTTTGTCGAGATTACTGTTACAATGGTTACTGTGACCGAAGCTGGTGCAAGAAAATACACCACGAGGGATATTTTGTTCCTAAGCCTAGGACTGAAAGTAGTACGAGAGAGGGTCAACGTCCTGAGACTAAGCCAACCAAGGTGTGGGCTTCTGTGTCTAAAACCGAAGCTTTACCAAGAACAAAAAAATTCGAACATCGGTCTAGTGATACAAGACAACGTCAAGAACGTCAGCCTCCTGTTGAAATACGCAAACCGAGAGCTGTGGTACACAAGACTATTTCAACAAGTACTGACGGTTTCACACAAGTGGGTCGAGTAAAAGAAGACAAATATTCAAAAGAATTTCCAGCTTTACCAGGTTTTAAACCCACATTGCCAAAACAAGTGACTGTACCACGTGCACCTCGAAAGCTTCCTAAAAATTCCTTTGATATTCTTGATGACTCTGAAGACGAGCTCTAAAGATACTGTTTAGTACGTGTTTGACCCACATTTCACTTGAAATTCTTGAGTAGTTTTTAGCATAGACATTTCTACTATAGCTTTTATTGTATAATCGTGGATATTCTATTCCACTTAATGGAAAAAAATCCAAACTTGTCTTTTGTGTATAAAAAGCAGTGAAACGTATTAAGGAAAAAGACCTGTAACTTGCATCACCGTTGACCCAAATAGCACAAACGTTAACTGGCCATCCATTGTGTATATCCTTTTTTTTAAGTAAATCATCAGGTGTATAACACCCAGGCGGCGGTAGGTAACTATATTTGTTTATATATATATGTCCTTTTTGTAAATAGTTTACAATATAATCTTCTATATCTTTTCTTAGTTCTTCTTCAACTGTTTGGGGGAAATGTATAAATCCACGGGGAATTTCAATCTTATCCATTAAATTAACTTATATATTTAGTTCCTAAATAAAAAAAGCACTTTGCTGTATTCAAAACATCGTACTTGGCGTTATGATTATTTTGACTTTCTTCAGAAAAGCATAGCTTGTATAACTCACATAGCTTGGGTTGCTTTTTCAAACTAAAGTGTTTTTTTCCTTCTAACATAGTGCAATATCGTTTTTTCTTTATTAAAGTGGACGCAAGTTTGTAAAAATGTCTTCGATGAAGTTCCGATGCTAATATTTGAATATCAAACTGAATATTATGACCAATAATAATATCTGTATTTTCAATAGCTATCTGTAAAAGTGGGACAACCTTTTCAAACTCGATACCAGTTGCCATCGCTTGTTCTTGTGATATCCCGTGAATGTGTCCATTTTTAATAAGAAAATCGTCTGGTTTAATAGTGAAATCTTCTAGTTTCATTAGTTCACCAGTGTTATTATATATAGCATAAGAAAGTTGAACTACTCTCGCACTATTATAGTGTTCAGTATCATAATATGGATAATATCTTTGGTATGGTGAACCATCAGGTAATCCTGTCGTTTCTAAATCTAAAACAAGCATATAATTTTAAATATAAAGTATTTTTTAAACCTTTCTATGCTTGGAACATAATTGATTATAACTCTCTTCAAGAAACTCGTTCTTTCTTTTTAATCCTCTATTTTCATCAGATACTTCGATAAATTTTTTATTCAACTTGTCATAACTTGTACGTAACTCTGTTACTGTATGTTTGAGTTCAGTATTTTCTTTTTTGAGTATTCCAATTTCTTCATTCTTGATATTTGTATTGACTTCAAAAAATACGGTGCTTCCGTATCTACAAGCAAGAGTTCTACAGTTATCCCCAAAGTAGTTACGGATGTTTTCATCAGCACCAATAGAAAGTAAATACTTGATTACATCACATTTTTGAAAAATAATAGCATAGTGAAGAGCAGTATTTCCTGTATCATCTAAAACTCGATTAATAGAAAATCCTGAAATCTGCGTCTTTAATCTGGTTAGATTGCCATCCTTTATACTATTAACAATATTACTAACTTGACGAGTTTCTACAACTGAATATGACATAGTGATTATTATTATCTAACTTATAAGTAGTTTTATGATATATCTTATTTAAATATATCTTATTATCAATTAACATATGGAACTTATGCAAAACAATATTCATAAAGTATTAATTGTAAATCAAAATCAATTCCTTAATCAGCAAGAAGTATGGGAATTTTTACTTGACATGGGATTTGTAGAAGGGAAAGACCCCGTTAAATTAAGAGAAACAAAAAGAAAGTTTCTTGATGCATTTTTAACAATGTCATCTAATTTTGATGATATAATTATGAAAATTAATGATGATGATTATTTTATTGCTTATGCCGATAAATACGTTATTCCAAATTATAGACAGACCAGTAAGGAAGAAAATCTTGTGCTTAGCAGTGATACATTACTAGATCATCTTGTTGAAAGTGGTCAGTGTATTGATGAACCAATTGATAGTTCTGGAAATACTGTTCTTCATAAATTAGTTAAAATTGGCGATGTTGCTAAAGTAAGAAAATATTTAGAAGATTTTAATCCAGATATTACATTAAAAAACTATGAAAACAAAACCGCATATGATGTTTCAATACATGAAATTAAAACTATACTCGATATTTATCTTCTAAAAAAAGAAGTGCATGAATTAAAAGAAGAAATTAACAATTCAAAAAGTGTATCTTATATGGAAATATCAACTAAAGTATTAGTAGGATTTTCTATTTTACTGCTTTACAATACACTTTTACTTTATACACTACGTTAAAAAATTGACTTAAATACTATAATCTTTATGTAATTAGTATATATGACACTTAAAATAATTGATCTTTTTGCAGGAACAGGAGCTTTTACTTATGTTTTTCAAAAACAAGGTTTTAAATGTGTGTTTGCAAATGATATGATTAAAGAATCCAAAAAAATTTATGAACTAAATAATAATCATTCTTTAGAATTGGGAGATTTACATAATATAAATGTTAGTGATATACCTAACCATGATATTTTATGTGCAGGATTTCCATGTCAGCCATTTAGTATTGCAGGTAAAAAAGAAGGTTTTAATGATAGTCGTTCTAATGTTTTTTGGAAAATAATCAAAATATTAGAATATCATAAACCTAAAATTATTATTCTTGAGAATGTAAAGAATTTACAAACACACGATAATGGTAATACATATAAAACAATTATAAATAGTTTAACAGCACTTGGATATTTAATTAAATCACAGATCTTAGATACTTGTAAAATAACTAAAATTCCACAACATAGAGAAAGAATTTATATAATTGGTTTTTTAGATAAAGAAATATTTAATAATTTTAGTTTTAATTTTCCACAAATTGAAAATATAAAAATAAGAGACTTACTTCATGAAACAGTACCAGATAAATACTATTATACTGAAAAATTAAAAATATATGAACAAGTTAACAAAAGTGTTGTCAAACATATTAATGAAAATACTATCTTTCAATACAGGAGGTATTATATTCGTGAAAATAAAAGTAATTGTTGTCCAACTCTAACGGCAAATATGGGTAGTGGTGGTCATAATGTTCCACTTATAAGAGATGATAAAGGAATAAGAAAATTAACACCGCGCGAGTGTTTCAATTTACAAGGATTTCCAAATGATTATAAATTACCTAAAATAAGTGATACTCAATTATATAAATTAGTAGGAAATGCAGTATCTATACCTGTTATTGAGTTAATTGTAGCAAGATTAAAAGAAATTTATAATTAATAAATTTGTATTGTATTACTAGTCTTAATAATTTTTTTATTAAATCTTAATTCTAATCGCTTTTTAGACTTATAAAGTTTAGTCTCGCCATATCTACTATCAATAAAATTCAAAAATATTATACTTTTCTTTTGTAGTGTTAGACCAGAATTACGAATATTTACAATTGCACATATATTTAGCTTAAATAGTGATAAATATATTGTACTACCTATACTTATATAAACTAAATAATAGATATTATTTAAGTTATACTTTTTAAGTGCTTGAACCATTTTTCTATGATAATCTTTCTTATACAAATAAGTCGCTTCATGCAATTGTTCTGTTGCAAATAAGGTATCTAAATTATTTCCACTGACACTAAAATTTTGCATAATTGATTTTTCATTAGTCTGTTGTGAATTACAACATAAACATGTAATATCTAATCCAATCTTATATTCTTCATTTATAATATCTATTGGACTATTACCATCACTCACTTTTTTCCCACCAACTGCTTTAGTTGTTATATATTCTATAAAACCATCTTCAAGATTATAATTAGTTGTTGAAGTAGAATTATAGTATTCTATCCTACTAGGTGTTAAATAATCATTTTTGATAATACACCTTAATTTTTTGCAATCTATAAATATTAAATTTTCAAAATTACATGGTTCTATTACTTTCTTTCTTCTTTGGATAAAGCCACGTACTAAAGATTGTAGTTTAATTATGTTTTTTTCCATGTAATTAAAAATATTAAAAGAAAAAAAGAAATTTTCATTTTTTTAATATAAACATATATAAATTTATACTCCATACACTTCATTATGAAGCTGTTTATGAAATAAAAAAACTACGTCAAACTCCAGAAAAGTATAATGATATTAAAGTATCTGATGATGAAGAGAGTAGTGTTGGTGCCTAGATCAAAGATATCTTTAGTTCAAAGATTTTAAATTTTATATAAAAATACAAGTTTATTGTATGTTTTTTATGTTTATATAAATCTACTAAGTAATTGTATAATATTATTTACTAGTCTTTAGAATTTAATTTTATTTATTTCCTCTAGCAAACACGTAGTTATTAAAAAATTAGGTACTTTCTTCATAAGATTTAATCCAAAACCTTTAAAATATTGTGTTCCATGTCCTAAACCGTAGATTTGTCTAGTTTTCATATAATCTAAGGGTTGGAGTGCTGTTGTTACAACAAAACTTGAGAAAATAGCAGAAGCAATTTGATTATTATCTTTTGAAATATATTCGTATAAGGGAAATAAAAGTGTAGTACTAATACTAACTTTCAAAAGAGTTTTTGAATAACCACGATACACATTCCTTAGTATAATGGGTTTATTCATTTGTAAGTGGACTTTAATAAAGTCGAGTGGATGAGTTACAATACTAGTGATTACTCCAGTGGTTAAACCATTGATAAACTTGTTTTTAATTGGATAATCTTCCATCGTGTCAAGTGTTTTATAAATTATGTATTTTGTTGATTTTGACACAATTGGTGTTATAAGTGTAGGAATACCAGATGCAAAAAAACCTCGGATACCTCGCGTGGTCATAATATTTCGTGAAATTTCAACTATACTATTAGTGTTTGAGTTTTGTAAATTTGTCTTGATAGTAGAAAGAGGTAGAGTTATTAATTCTGCTAAGCTTATTGCGATGGCTACCTTTTGAAGTAATTGAAACATATAACTAATAAGTTTAATTTATAATGGTGCGGTTTTCAATTATTTTTTACTGATGGTTTAATTACAAACTGTTGATTTTGATATTTAATATAAAACATTTCACTTAGTATAACATCTTCGATAATTTCTTTTTTTACATACACTCTATTGTGAAAATCGTAAATAAACATATTTCTATTTTCGTGAAGAATAACCAAAATGTTTCTATATAATTGTAGTTTCTTTATGTGTGGTACGTGTATAATATCTAATTTTTCGCATTTAACCAGACTATACGATTCCTTAAGCGAAATTATACGTATGGTTCCATTTATGTGAGCACACGCTATAGCAATACCATTTTGATAATTACCAATTGTAATCTTATATAGTGGTGAAAATATGCTATTCTGGAATGACGTTTTATAAGTTATAAAATTTCCTTTCAAAGAAAAAATGAAGACATTTCCATCAATACAACCAAGAAAAATATCATTTTTGTGCACATCAGCACACGATATTTGAGGGCAATCAACTGGAACGACTTTGACTAGTATTCCACTATTCCAAATAAGAACATTATTTAAAAAATCAACCCCCACAGATAAGTCTTTTGAAATTGTCTCAAAAAACAAAAGTGGTCTTATCATCTGTGTAGACTTTGTTAGAAACTGGACTTTATGTGTTCCATTATCATAACCATATAGGTCTTCACTGCTTATTTTTATAACACTCTCCATTTTGATTTTTCTAGTACTATATGTTCTATCAGTCAAGTTCAATGTTCCCACAAGAGCTTTATTTGTAACATAAGTAAGAATATCCTGTTTTAGAGACAGATCCACTATCTGTTGATTAGGAATTCTGAAGACAAATGAATAAACTAAAGGAAGACAAAAGAAATATATATAAATCATACTTTTATTTCAATTGTTCGTTTCTAAATGAAAAATGTGAAGACTTTGAGCAAAAATGATATTAAGTAAAAATGTGATTATCTGTAAAAAAATAAAATTATTCCATTTAGTCTCAATCTTGGGTGTACTTGATTCTTTGTTGTATGTTTCCCACAAGTAGTAATGATTAGAGTTAACATCAGTTACACAAAGTTTATTCAAGTTTTGCTTAATAATAAACTTTTTTTTGTAATCATAGTTATTGTGTCCTTGGTCAAGTTTCGGAATGAAAATTTCTGTTCCAAAAAGAGAATAAGGATAGGTGATCTTGCTGTGTAGGTCAACATCAACAGCTGTTCCTAACCGATTAATTGTTCCGTATCGGATAGCTCTTTTTTCAAAAAAGTGGTCAGCTATTCTTGTTTCTACCTCAATTGTGTTTTCATCTTTGATGTCAAGATAGGTAATGCCTTGTTTTAAGTTGTAATCATTAGTGGAACGCAATATCCACTTCCCATACAAGAATATTGTGAAGGCTATTTTCATTTCTGTTGGTAAATCATTAACACGATTTAAATATAAATTTTCAATTTTATATTATATGATTTTAGCTAATACACATACTAATGGCAGGCTTGGAAATCAAGTATTTAGAAATTTAATAGCCTCTTTTATATCTCAGAAACAAAAAATAAAACCAGTTTATTCTCAAGATTTAAGTCTTATAGGTATTAATCTACATTCTGGAAATGAAAATATTGAACTATTATCACTTGAAGTAGTTAATATAACTGATGAGGAATGTCTTGAATATATAAAAGAATACAGAAATATTAAAAACATACTAAGCATAAATAACATTTATTGCCAAACACCTGAATTAGCAAGATTAATATATGACTTCATTCAGCAGTTAAAACCTCAAATAGAAAAACTAAATCCTTGTTCTTACGAAAATAATAATGTTTTTGTTCACATCCGTTTAGGTGATGCGAGTATTAATAATCACGGATTTGAATATTATGATAAAGTTTTATCATCAATAAAGTTTGATAATGGGTTTATTTCTTCAGATGATATTAATAATGAATTGTGTATTTTACTGATACAAAAATATAACTTAATTCCATTCCAAGACAATGAACCCAATACTATCTTTTTTGGGAGTGCTTGTAAGCATATTATTTTGTCTAATGGAACCTTTTCCTGGTTAATTGGCGCATATGGATTTTATTCAGACGTATATTACCCAAAAATGACCCTAAAACCTCTTTGGCACGGCGATATTTTTGGAATTTCTAAATGGAATGAAATAGACTACGTATAAATGCATTTAGTTTGTGATAATTAGGTTCAATAAGAATAATTCTAAGTAGTTCCAATAACGATGCACTCATTTTTTCATCAAAACCGCAAAAATACAATTGATCTATCTTTTCAAAAGTTTTCCGTGTTTTTCGTATAGTAACCATACGGTCACCGTATTTTTGACTAACAACCCCAGAGTAAGATGGAAGTTGTTTTATTGTTGAATTTTCATCTATAATATACACGTCTGTATCATTAAAAAAGTTAATTCTCTTGTAAGGTGTGCGTGTTTTTAATATTAATGCAGCATTAATTAGTATCCTTTTACTAAGAGAAAGACTATTTTCCCAATTGTATTCTTTAATATCATTATTTGAGCCATACAAACTCAAATGTGTCTGATAGACTGGTATTTTCGAATATAGAGATGTCAACTTTGTTATTTCGCTATACAACTCGTATACTTTCTTAGAAGTTAGTATAAAGTCATTCATTTCACTCAGGGAGAGAAACCCTGATATTTCATTAATAATTTCGTTAGGTAGTGTTAGTAGCATTCTGGTTGTTATTAAGAAAATATAATACTTAATAAATAAAGTTTTCAATTTTTTATGTAACAGAAAAATTGAATAAAGAAACCCTTATAGAGAATACATCATTACATTACTTATGTATAAACTTATTCCATTTATTTCTTGTGTATCTGCTTTTTTAACGCCATCGCCTTACATATCATCTGGTAGGCTAGTAAATGAAATAAGAGATAAAAAAATTACCGATTTACAGTTTTCAGACGATTTATCCAAAGTCGTTTCAGTTGATACTGATGGTGATTATCATGTTACTAGAATATCAACAATTGTGGTTGATGACCTATTCGGCGAAGCGTTAAAATACGGTGTTGATACACATTTTGATCCTCTAAAGGTTGATAATCAGTTTACCATACCTATTGTGTTATTTAGTGTTTATTTACTTGTAAACCTATTTCAATCTTTTATGTTTAATAGAGGTGGTGGGGTTTTTGGTAATATGAACTTGAATAATATAGAAATTGAACAAGCCACGCAAAGTAACATAACTCTATCAGACTGGGCTGGTTCTCCTGAGATAAAACTAGAATGTGCTGAAATTGTAACCTACCTAAAGAATAATACAAATTATATTAATGCGAATGCTAAGATACCAAGAGGCATTTTATTAGAGGGGCCTCCTGGAACAGGTAAAACACTTTTGGCAAAAGCAATTGCTGGCGAGTGTAATGCAAACTTTTTGTCTGTGTCAGCATCTGAATTTGTTGAGATTTTTGTGGGCGTTGGTGCTTCACGTGTCAGACAACTTTTTAAGCAAGCAAGAAAACAGGCACCTACTATCATATTTATTGATGAAATAGATGCTATTGGTAAGAAAAGAAGTGTGGGTCTCAATGCAGGAAACGATGAAAGAGAACAAACACTTAATCAACTTCTTTCTGAAATGGATGGCTTCAAAGAAAATGATAATGTTATAGTTATTGCTGCAACCAATCGTAAAGATATTTTAGACCCTGCTCTACTTCGACCAGGAAGATTTGATCGAACAGTTAATGTGCCTCTACCAGATACATTATCTAGATTACAAATCTTGATATTAGCTTGTAAAAGCAAGCGTTTGTCTAGAGATGTAAATCTTGAAAGCTTGGCATACGATACTTCTGGATTGTCAGGTGCACAACTAACTAATCTTGTAAATGAAGCTGCCATCTTAGTGGCTCGTCGTGGTGAAACACTCATTACACAAGAAGATTTTAGAGATGCACTAGAAAAATTATTTGTTGGTATTATTAAACAGTTTGATAATAGAAGTCGTGATGTATTACGTCGTGTAGCTATTCACGAATTGGGTCACGCATTTGCTGTAAAAGAATATCCCAAATATTTTACTCTACAAAAAGTCAGCATCAAAGCTACTTATTCTGGTGCTGGTGGTGTGACTATTTTTAAAGAAAATAATGAAATCGTAGAAAGTGGATTATATACAAAAGATTTTCTCTTTAGACGACTTGTTGTTTCACTAAGTGGTAAGGCCGCTGAGAATATTTATTACGGCGAAGAAAATGTTTCAATTGGTGCAATTAAAGACCTAGAACAAGCTAACGACTTAGCAAGAAAAATGATTGGATTATTTGGTATGGGTGGAAAATTAGAAGTTTTTCAAGAAAATAGGGAAATAATGTATTCTGATAATACACTTACTAGTTTAGACAGTGAAGTTTATGAGTTAATTAAAAAAGCCTATGATGAAGCCAAAATGATTGTTCAAAAAAATTATGATGGTATTCAGACAAATGTAAATCATTTAATTGATAATAAAACACTAGAACTATTACTTTGAACTCTGTCTAGTAAGAAAAAATCCAATTAATATAAGTAGTATAAATATAATAATGATAATTGAAGCAATCATTAAATTCTTATTTTTTTGAGTGGCTCCAGTATTTTGAGTGGCTCCAGTATTTTGAGTAGCTCCAGTATTTTGAGTAACTCCAGTATTTTGAGCGGCTCCAGTATTTCCACTGGCTCCAGTATTATGAGTAGCTCCAGTATTTCCACTATTTCCAGTATTGCTATTACTGGAACAGCCTTGTTTAAAAGAAACAGAAGAATCTGTTGAATTAATACCACCAACATTGACTTGATTTAAACACAGTGATTCTAATTTTTCCTTTGATTTTTTCCAGGCTTTATCTGGCAAATTGCTACATCTTAAATCTAAACTTTGTGCCATAGTATCAGGACTAACATTTTCAACACCATCCTTATAATTTGGACTTACTTTAAAAAAACTATTTTCACAATTACAGTCTGGATAAGGATTTGTAAAATTTACGTTTGTTGCCATATTAGGGTCTTCGTAAGGACCATAGGATTGGTGACCTACTATCCTATAAAATTGTTTTCTGTCTTTATAGACTAGTGGGCACAATCCATTTGTTTTATCATAAAAAGTTTGACAAGTATCGCTATTACTAATTAGGAAACCATCATCCAAAGATGTATACCTATAATTTTGTGGACCATTATTATCAAAAGGAAGTTGGCAACTCTCGTTATTTATGTCATCTCTACTATTAAAAACTCTAACATTAGTTGTATAAGCTTTGGCATTGTTATTTTCATCAATACCTGGTATACTAAATGGCACCACAGGATTGCCAGTACAACACGCTCTTTTCTTTGTAGTCTGTTTATATAAATCCGTATTACTTTCGCCGTGGTCTATTCTATAATCATTTATAATAAAACTTTTCAAATATTGTGTTAAAATTGTATCTTCTTTCAAAACTCCTGTAGTAGGATCAGAAATTTGATTACCCATATAATAAATTATATTTTTTAATTTTTTATAATATCTCTAAAAAAAATTTTAATGATTTGACGACCACCATCTTGTTTTTTATTACCAGATACAGCATTAGTTATAGCGGTTGCCCTACCTGCTGGTGTTAAACTTGCCCCAGTCTCTACTAATTTAACGAGTGTAGGACCAGCAAAAATAAAAATAAATACAATACCTATTATGAATGCTACCATTATACCTGCTTGTGTTGCAAATAAAGTCGTTATTCCTGACACAAGCGATTTAAACATATTCGATAAGCCAGATGTTGTTTCAGTTGAAGCTTTTGATTCTGTATTTGTATCCATAGAACCTGTTTGTTTATTTACATTTTCTGTATCACTTGAAGTATCAGCTCTAGTTAATCCACTCAAGTCTTGTCTTTGAATGGCTTGGTTTGTTGAATTTATCAGACAATCAGTCATTCCTTTAATGACAGAAGATTGTTTAAAATTTACTGTAGCGCCATCTCTAAGTCTCATATTATTAAAATTTATTGTGTTTCCACCTGTTGCATTCATTTCACAATTCTGTTGATTTAGTTGCTGAATTGTATTTTTAACTGTGTTATTAATTATATTTCTCAAATCATTTTCATTTATTTGTTGATTAATTGTCTGTTGTTTTAGACTATTAGTTACAGCATTAACTACTTCAGTAGTAGTTTTAGAACTGCTTGAACCTCCCGTTGCTGCTGTAGCCAGACCGCCAATAGTATCCATTATACCGCTTACCATTGATTCAATACCTTGTTCTGTTTTTTGTGATGCTTGAAGATTTGAAAGTGCTGCAAGGTTGGCTTTCATATCATTATCATTTTTAGCTTTGTTAAGAACTGCAGCACTTGTTTCAGAAGCTATTTTAGCCATAGATTGTGCATCATTTAGTGTAGCAATAGTTGCTGCAAACATACAATCTGCAGAAAGAGATTGGTCCAGTGAAAACGTTGAGTTTGCTCCAAAATCCATATCTCCTTCAGCATTAAATATATTTGTACCACCACACGACGTTGAGACTTTACTTTGGTTTTCATTAACAACAGTTGCAGAGACATTTGTAATAGTTTCATTAACAACCTTATTTATATTTTGTGTTAAATTTTGTGTTAGTAAATCCAAATTATTTTTTACATCGTTTCGTGTAATACTGGTCACTTCTTTTGATTGGTCTGCACCCATATAGTATTAAGATAGAAATAAATTATGTTTATAGTATTATATGAATACTATAAAAGGAATTGAAAAAGATATTAGAACATTTATAGGATTGATATTGTTAGTAGGTGGTGTAATAGGTTTTTTTTTGGGTTTAATGATTGGATTAGCTATCCGGAAGAGTTCTGCGAGTTCAGTGGCTCCAGAGAGTTCATCGGCACCTGAGAGTTCATTGGTACTAGCGAGTTCAACTGCTCCTGAGAGTTCATTGGTACCAGCGAGTTCAACTGCTCCTGAAAGTTCATTGGTACCAGCGAGTTCAACTGCTCCTGAGAGTTCAATGACACCAGGCACACAAGAAATTTTTAACAGTCAAGAGAGTACAATTAATCAACAAAATTCAATAACAAATACAAACTCAGTTAGTGATTTATTAGTCCAAGATAGTCCACCAGTTGCAGACGAAACTGTAGAGCCTTTTAGTGGTATTAAAATGTATTCATCTTTTTAATTACAACTTGAAACACATATTTCAGATAGTTCATACAGAGGTAATCCAGTCTCCTCGCACACGGGTAGTTCACTATCCTCACAAGGTGATGAACCCTCAACTTGCTTCTGTAATTCATTCTCTTCAATTTCTAACACCTGACGGCTTTTACCAACCTCAAAAAGTACAAAATCATTCATATTGTTTAAAGTCTCATCGATGTATTCTAAACTGTATCTACCAAAATCTTTTGCTAGTAAAGAACGAGCACTCCTATCTTCCTCCTTGAACATATAGATTTTTTTTACTTTATCACGAATAGTCCATAAGCAAGGTAAGTAAGATGTTAGCATTACAACTGTAACATTTGGTTTATCTAGTAATTTATATAAAATTGGATAATCAACGTAATCTAAAACTACATAGTCGAGAACTAAAACTTCACTTTCTTCTGACTCTAATAATCGTGGTAAAACTACTTTAGAAATATTTGTTTCTAATTCACGTGTTTGAATATACGTCCTTCCAAAAGAAAACCCTTTATCCATAGTTAAAAGTGTAAAGTTATCATTTGGTGAATAGAGTTCTGAAAATAACTTCCTACCTGCTTGTTTATCTGAACTTGAGATTACAACTGCCATAAATATATGAAACCTCAAATATTTAAATCACTTAGGGATGAATTGTGAATTCTTCACAAACCAGTGCAATCTCACATTTCTCACACATTCAAGAGATTGTGATATATCATCACTAAAAGAATCCTTCTTCACAAGAGTTCTTTTTCTATTTCTTTGTGTAATTCTTCGTTGCTCATTCCAAGTCATTATATTATCAAAAGCTTGATTGTATTCATAGATACTTGCATTTTTTCTTACTTTAAAGTATTTTTTATAAAAAGGTGTCAGTCTACTAAATGAATTCTCATACTTTTCTTTTGCTGTGCTCATAACAATTTATATAATAACTCTTCTATATAAAGGTCTTTTATGTAATAAACTTATGCTCTATAAAAGACTTTTTTTTCTCTTGCCTAATCTTAATCAGTTTTTAAGAACTCAACCAATATACCATAATACACAAGAAAATTGGAGAAATTCAAATAAGAGTATCTTTATTATACCAAATAACCATAATGGGTATCTAGATGCTTTAAATAATCAAACGCGACTTACAATACTTAATGTTAGACCATTAAATCAAACTACCAGAAAGTTTTCTGACCCAGATAATAAAAAGAAAGAGAAGAAGAGAAAACAATCTTTTGAGCAAATAATCATACCTATTCCAATTTATAGTTTACCAGATGATGATGATGAAATACCACGTAGGCCAAGAAATAGTGTAAAAAGACGCTCTCAAATATCGTCTGAAGGTAACTTTCGTTTAGAAGACAACGTTAAATCTTTCAATTTTACAAGTATTGGCGGATACACGGAAGTAAAAAAAGAATTGAGACAGGTAGTTGATTTTCTCTTAAATCAAAACAAATATAAAATGTATGGTGTCCGTCTTCCAAAAGGTTTGCTTTTAGAAGGACCCCCTGGGAATGGAAAAACTCTTTTAGCAAGGGGTCTCGCTGGTGAAAGCAATACCAGCTTTATCGTTACGGTTGGTTCAGAATTTAATGAAAAATTTGTAGGAGTTGGTGCTGGTAGGATTAGAGAACTCTTTAATTTTGCTAAAGAAAATGAACCCTGTATTATCTTTATCGATGAACTGGATGCTTTGGCAAAAAGGCGTTCTGGTGGTGGTGATGGTGCCGACTCAGAAAGAGACCAGACATTAAACCAATTGCTTGTGGCACTTGATGGTTTCAATCGTGATGATAGCATTTTGGTCATCGGAGCAACTAACAGAGCAGACATCCTCGACAAAGCAGTTTTACGTGCAGGGAGATTTGATAAAATCATTACTGTTCCAAATCCCGATATTGAGACACGCCGTGAAATAATTAAAATTCATTTGAGTTCAAAACCAATGGAAATAGATGTTGAGGAGTTGGCAAAACTGACAAGTGGATTTAGTGGTGCTCAAATTGAAAACTTACTGAATGAAGCGACACTTTACGCTATTCGAAACAACACCTTACCTGTAACAATTGAAGCCATTGAAAAGATAAGAGACAAAGTTCTGCTTGGTCAATCCACAAAGAAAAAAGATTTATCAACTATTGCTCAAAAACGTGTAGCAATACACGAAATTGGACATTTACTTATGAGTTTACAAAGTAAAACTCACGAGAAACCTAGGAAGGTTTCCATCGATTCAGATAGTGCTACAGCTCTAGGCTTTACAATGTTTGAACACGACGATAAGGATGATGGATTATATCTACGTGAGTATTTAGAAGACAAACTCAAAGTTTTACTTGGTGGTCGTATTGCAGAAGAAGTCATCTTTGGTTTATCTGTATCTTCAGGCGCATTGGCAGATTTAGAATCAGCTTTCAGTATAGCAAAACAAATGGTAATGCAGTATGGTATGGGGAACAAGATAATCTATCCATATTTTAGTGAACAATACAAGAAAGAGATTGATGATCAAATACACACAATTATTAATCTGGCGTATCGTGATACCAAAAAGACTTTAGAAGATAATAGACTTTTACTTATCAAACTATCTGAAGAACTATATGAAAAACGTTCAATGAAACTTCAAGAGATCAATGATTTCATTATTGCTTTTAACAAGGAACAATATGGAATAAATTGAAAAATAAATAATTTAAATGTACATTTACTATAAAAGATGCACCAACAATTCTACTTCAATAATTTGAAACACAAAATCGCGACTGTTATATACAGTATTCAGGATTTTGACAACAAAATAGACCAAGAAGATAAATCGTGGGAAATTTATAAAGCAGATTATACAAGCTTCTGTGAGCCAATTAACTTACTTATTGCTTCTGTAGAGGGAATTATTAATGGATCATTTCATAAACCAAAAACTAATGAACTTATTAAAAGTTTAGAATACCACTTGAGCAATCTTGAAGAACAACGCACAAAAATGCTTGACACGTGGACAGATAAATTTAAATTCATACCACCCACTGATGATGAATACGAAGAATTCTATGATAGCGATTAAACTTTTTTCTTTATTTTCTTTTAACTAGTTTTAGATGACTCAACCCCTTGCTAAAGCATTTGTTTTATTTCTCTTCCAGCTATTAAATTAGACATAAGAAATTTCATTTTTTAACAGTTATTGAATTGTTTTAGATTATTATATAATTCTCTTTCCAAACCCATAAAGTTGAAAAATTCTAGTACGTGTTTTATGTTAGAACTTTGACAATTTCTTTTTCCCGAAAGAACATCATAAAATAGATATTTGAAATCTCTAAAATCTATTTTATTTATTTCAACAGTATCGGTGAAATCTTTTGTTAAATCAATATAGTGAATTCCATCATCAGTTACTTTATGTAATTCAATCATAAAATCACTATTTTCAAGAATATTATATAAATAATTAAATTTGTAGAGCCAAATACGTGGTACATAAAATCCAATATAGTCTATACAGATTAATACATAATTATTTCTTTTATTTCTAAGTGAAGTCGTAAATATAGCAGTGTTGTCTTCAATTACATAAGTTGAGATATTTTCCATACTTGTGTTTAGTGTCATCTCTTTATGTTAAAAAAATCAATAATTATTTAGGCAATACAAAATGTTCCTGTACCAGGCACATACGAGTACCGTTGTTATAGGAAAAAGCTAAAAAGGATTGTTGTGCCAGAAAAAATATTGAAAGAAATACTTATAGAAAAAACCTTCTATAAAAGTATGATATTTGAATTAGATCCCTATGATGTTAAATATGGAAAAGTAGCAGTCCATACTTCTATTTATAGTGTTGAACCACAGATTAAACTGGGATATACCAACTTTTTAAATAAAAATAGAGAAAAGCTGGATATAGTCAATAAACTTCCAGAAAGCCAACAAAAAGTTCATCTGATTGTCAATAGTCTTGAAGTGGGTAATGGTGTAGCTGAAGAGTTCAAGAAAAAATATTTTAAAGAGACCTATACTGGAGAACTAGACAATCAGTTTTTTCACTTATGGGAAATTCTAATGGATCATAAACTCCTGAAAGACAAAAAACCAATATGTACTGCGTCAATATCAACAAACCCAGATATAAGTATGACACTTCTGTCTCTTTATCGAAATACAGAAAAAGATGTCTACTGTGCTATAAATTATGAACCTACGGAACAGACAGTTGAATGTCACCACGGGAGAGTCGCAAAATTTAAAATTGAGAATTTAAAAAATGTCAAAGTTCTCAAGAAAGATTTCTTTGAAAGGACAAAAGAATACTTCAAGAAGAAACAGCCTGCAAACTTTGTTTTTGCTGAATTAGGACATCAACAAGAGCCAGAAACATATGAAGTGCTGATTGGGTTTATCGCGATAGGTATGAATATATTAGCAAAAGAGGGTGTATTTATTTTGAAAGTGGGTGATATTTTTACACCAGTGACACTCAAACTTATTTTACTTCTAAATACGTGCTTTGAGAAAGTATTGATTCATAAGCCCTTAACTGCTCAAGACCACGTGACAGATAAATATATCGTTTGTATAAATTACAAAGAAGATAAAGACCTTGTTAAAGATTTGACATCTTTAGTTGACAAAGTTTTGAAAGAAAGTGACGAGTACGTACAAGATATTTTTCCTGAGTTAGTCGTACCTCCAAAGTTTGTTGAAAAAATATATGACATTAATCGACAAATTGTTCACGTCGAATACCAATGTATAAATAAAATGTATGAGTTTATCCTAGAAAAGAACTATTATGGTGTAAAGTATCACAATTACCTAGAAATCCAGCAGAAAAACTCTGAATTATGGATTAGGAAATATATTTAGGCCTGTAATTTCTGTTATGAGTTCTTCTTTTTTCTTTTTCTTTAAAGAAGTTTTAGTATATTGTATCTTGTGTTTTGTGTAGTATTCCTCTAACACCTTTTCAAGTTCAGGCTTTTTTAGCTTAGTCAAATCCACCTGTTTCTGGTCATTGTCATTATTATACACGGATACGGTGCAAATTTCATCACTATACTCAATAGTATCTTCAGCACCTAGCAGTTTTTCAATAATAGTATCAATATTGATATTTTCAATTTCCATAGTATAAAATAAGAAACCATTGTTTAAGTAAAGAGTTTTCAATTTTAATCTCTATTGTTAAGAGGCCAGGACAATAGTCCGCAAAGAACCAGAGGATTTTACTTTTTAGAAAAGAAAATATAAAAATGTATGTGCTAATGCCTGACAAGGTGTGATTTAACTAAACATATAGATACGCTCATAGACCTAAGATTAGAAGCATTATCTAGAATAGGTTAGTTGACTTGCTTGGTACTCTATCCGGTGCTTGTCACTCAGTTCAGACTATAGTAGCATAAGAGATATATCTCCAAATTAAGCCGAGTTGAAAAAATTGAAAAATCAAAAATGTATAAAGTTCATTCTAATTAACAACTCATTTCACAGCACCCAAATGGATTTAAATATTCTACCGATAGAAGTTCAATACAATATTCTGCGCTACCTACAGTGTCCTCTTGCAGAGATGATTAGAGAGGAAATAGCTACTTATGAAGCAGACCATAATTGGCTCATATCAAAAAGCTATGGTTCTTACTTTGTTAAAAACTGCATTTCGTTTTGTGAATACTACTTTGATAAAAGGTCTGACCCGGTGGATTATAGTAGCTATAGAAATCGAAATATTTATGAGTATGAAGATGAATACGATGAAGAAGATGATTACGATGAAGAAGATGATTACGATGAAAACGAACACTATCAATACTACAGTGATAGTGATTAGACTATTGTATCCAGTGTTGAAGATAAAGACAAGTATAAAAATTTGGTATAATTCAAAAACAAGTATTTAAACACTTACTTTATATTAGAATATGTATAGAAGACTATTTAATCAAGTCAAAAGTATAATACCAAAAATTTCGGAAACTGAATTGATAGCATTACGTTCAGGCGGTGTTGGTATTGATAAAGAAATATTTTCTGGGAAGGTTAATGTTAAAAAGTTATTGAGTCTTAAATCAAAGCTGGTTAGCAGACCAGCTAACGAGGTTCGAGATGAAAACGAACTTTTGCTGAGGATAGGACAAGAAAATTTGTATCCTAGTCAAAAGTGGAATACTGTAATGAAAGAACTCGGTAACAAGAAATATTTATCGATGATAATTGCCGACAAGTATGGGGGCAGCCATAAATCTTTTACAGAGCAGTCGGCAATTATTTCCAAGTTTTCTTCTTATAATCCATCGCTTGGTGTTATCGTGATGGTGCCTAATTCTCTTGGTCCAGGTGAATTGTTAGAAAAATATGGCACTGAGGAACAAAAAAACAAGTATTTATCTCACTTAGCAACTGGTGATTTAATTCCGTGCTTTGGTCTAACTGGGCCAAATAATGGCTCTGATGCTACTGGAGAAATTGACAGAGGAACAGTCATTCTTAAAGATGGTCAACTAGTAGCACGAGTTAGATTAAATAAAAGATACATTACTCTCGCACCTATTTCTAATTTAATTGGTGTTGCATTCAACTTGGAAGATCCCGATAAATTACTAAGTGATGGGCGACCAGGAATTACTCTTGCTCTACTTGAAAAAGGACATGACGGACTTGAACAGAATACTCATCACAATCCTAATAATGTCGGATTTCCAAATGGGACATTAAAAGGCGTAGTGAATATTCCACTCGGCCAAGTGATAGGAGGCGAAAAAATGGTTGGACACGGTTGGAAGATGTTAATGGAGTGTTTGGCGACGGGCCGAGGAGTTAGCCTACCAGCATCTTCAAATGGTTCCTCTAAATTGATTACTTATGGTATTATGAATTACATACACAATAGAAAACAGTTCAAAATCCCCATTGGAAATATGGAAGGCGTTAGAGAGAAATTCATTGAAATGTTTTATCATACTTGGGTAATTAATTCTTCGGTGCGGTATATGAATAGTATTCTCGACAACGGCTCCGTTCCTTCAGTCCTAACGGCTATTATGAAACAACAGACCACAGAGAGAGGAAGAATAGTCCTTAATCACGCAATGGATATTTATGGTGGTTCTGGAATTTGTCTTGGGTCTAACAATTTCCTCACAAAGTTTTATAATTCTTCTCCAATAGGTATAACCGTTGAAGGCTCAAATACACTAACAAGAAGCTTAATTATTTTTGGCCAAGGCATCAATAAATCTCATCCACACATTTACAATATATTTTCTTCCATCCAAACAGACAACGTCGACGAGTTTAAAATACATTTTAACAAGATGCTATGGGATTCCACTAAAAACTATATTAGTGCTGTTAGACCTAGGATGCCTTATTCTACGTCAAGACTTGAAACTCTTACGGCAAGATTTAGTAATTTGTCCAACTTTGTCGCCTTACTTGGTGGCGGAATAAAATCAAAACAAATGATTTCGGGACTAATGGCGGATATACTATCAAATATTTATTTGAGCTATTCTTTGATTTGGTATCACGATACACTGGATAGTAATTTAATCTATCTTCGTGATTATTGTATTGAAAGACTGTGCTTAGAAGCTGAAGTTAAAGTAAATACTGTTATTGATAATTATCCAATTAAAGGACTTAACTATATATTAAAACCATCAAAATACAACTTAAAATCGTTAGATTTGGAAAAAACCAAAGAGTTATATACATTAATAAAAAGCACAAGTCTAGTAAGTGATATCTTAAAAGAAGATATTTTTTATAAAGGAACAGTCATTGAAAAATTAGAAAGACTGAGTACACTTAAACCAACAAGTGATAAATATCAAGATTTATACCAAGCCATAATAAGTGTTGGTGAATATAATAATGAAAATGTACCAGATAAATTTATCCACTCAAGGGATAATTTGTATGACTTGTAGAGAGCTTTTTAGAAAAGCACTTTTTAGAATCTTGTATTTGATTCCTCAAATCGGTAATAAGACACTCATAATTTTCATACTTTAGTAGAATACCATCATCTACTAAGTTGCTAGATAATTCTCTATGTGCTCACCATTTCACTAGGTGTTAGCTTTTGATAAATTAAAATTTATTCAAAAACTAACAAGCAAGGGGTTTCTCAGTTAAGAGATGGTAAGAGCTTCTCGGTAGTGAATTATCTAACCTCGTAGGTTAAACAAAACATTGTGTAATTCATTTACACAATCCTCTGGTAAGAGATTGATATCAACCCAATATCCCTTGTGATTTTTTGAAATTTTGTCTGTGTGTTTCTTTATTATTTGAATTACTTCACCATTGATGGAATTATTATTTGTATTTTTATTTATAAAGTTAAACAATTCTACTTTTTTATCTTTTACATTCATATAAATATATAAATACATTTTTCAAAATTAAAAAACTTACTATTTTATAATGAATTATGAATATCCAGAGACGACCGACCCTGACTTTTTAAGTAAAATTTACAGAAAAAGGGAGTTTTATTTTCAAAAAATAGCACCACGGTTCAAACCATATACACAAGAAGAAATAAATGAATATCGTAATAACGTGTGTGGTTCAGACTTTAAACTACAAAGCTATCAGACATTTCTTGCTAATTTCATTAACCCGTACACACCTTACCGTGGTATAATTATCTTTCACGGCACTGGTTCAGGTAAAACATGTGGTGCCATCGCAATTGCTGAGCAATTCAAAGAACAAGTAGAAAAGTATAATACCAAGATTTACGTCCTCTGTCCTGGACCCATTCTCAAGGAACAGTTTAAAAGTGAACTCATTACGGTGTGTACTAATTACTCATATATCACAAATAAAGAAGAATTCAAATACGCTTCACAAGAAGAACAAGCTAAGGCAAAGAAAGATGCTCTTTACGCCACTATGAAATACTATACAATCATAAGTTACAAAAATTTTCATCGTCGTGTATTAGGTGAAAAACTAAAAGAAACCGTTATCACAACAGGAAAGAAGAAAACAGTTTATAAAACTAATGAAGAAGGTGATATTGAGCGAGAACGTTCTTTAAACAAAATTGAGTCTCTTGACAACACTGTTCTAATCATTGATGAAGCCCATAACTTTACAAATAATGAGTATGGCGAAGCCCTAACACACATCTTAAAAAAATCTAAAAACCTGCGTGTTGTCCTTCTCACTGCTACTCCAATGAAGAACTTGGCTGATGATATTATACCACTTTTAAATTTTGTCCGACCACTAAATGATCCTATACAAAGAAATAGAGTATTTGAAGGTAACGATTACGAGATGAAATTATCTGAAGAAGGTCGCACTTATTTATCACAAATGGCTACTGGTTATATTAGTTACTATAAAGGTAATAATCCTTTTACATTTGCGGAGAAAGTAGAAATGGGGGAGATACCGGAGGAACTTTTATTCACTCCTCTTATTCGCTGTCAAATGAGCAATTTTCATCTAAAAGCATATCAAAGTGTGGTAAGTGAAATCAAAGATGCACTCGACAAGGTTTCAGAATCAGTTTCTAACTTTGTATTTCCTGGGGTTGACATAAAAACAAAAGAAGTCACCGCTTTTTATGGCGAGCAGGGATACGAGAGATTAAAATCACAATTAAATGAAATACAATTCCTGGATTTGATAAATGAAAAATTCTTTAATAATGAAGTCGAGTCGCGCGAAATAATGTATTTAAGTAAAGCTAATCAAATTAGTGGAAAAATATTCCACGAAAAATATTTGAAGCAATTTTCACCAAAATTTTACAAGTGTCTTCAAAATATCAACAAATTAGAAGGAATAGGCTTTATTTATTCAAATCTTGTCCACATTGGAGTAAAGTTATTTGAGGAAATTCTTCTAGAGAACGGATATCTAGAATATCAAGAAAACGGTAATTACACATATAATCAAGATACGCGACATTATAAATACGATATAAGGTATAAAGAATTTCAAGAGAAATTCAAAGGAGAAAAATTCATTCCAGCTACATTCATCACTATTACTGGTGGAATTGAAGATGGAATGGATATCCCACAGGAGAAACTAAATACAATTCGGTCTGTGTTCAATAACATTAATAATCAAGATGGTAGGTTTATTAAATTATTACTAGGTTCCAAAGTTGTTAATGAAGGTGTTACACTAGAAAATATCAAAGAAATTCACATCCTTGATGTCCACTATCACCTGGGGCGTGTTGACCAAATTATAGGCAGAGGAATACGCCACTGTAAGCACTATAAGAGTATTTCAGCTGAAAATCTAAATCCACAAGTAAAAATTTACAAATATGTTGTTTCAGTTCCAAAGGGATTATCTAAAGAAGAAGAACTCTACAGAAAAGCAGAGCTTAAATACATCAATATAAAAGAAGTGGAAAGATTACTCATAGAAATCTCCGTAGATTGTCCAATAAATTTTGCTGCAAATCAGCTCGTAGAAGACTTGGTCAAATATAAAGATTGTCAGTCAATTGATAAAGTTATGAAAGATAAATCAAAAAAGGCAATGCTGTGTCCTGTACGCTGTGAATTTCAAGATTGTAAGTTTAAATGCGGTAGTAAGACATTAAATCTCGAATACTATGACCAAACACGAAATATATATAAGAACCTAAATAAGAGCCATCTTGATTATGGGACATTCAATAAAACACTAGCTCGGAGTGAGATTAATTTTGCAAAAAGTATCATTAAAGATCACTATAGGCTTCGAGATTATTATAATATAAAAGAACTCGAAAGAATAATTCAAAGCAAGTATCCTGAGGAGAAGAGAGACCTTTTTGATATCTTTTTTGTTTACAGAGCACTTGATGAATTATTACCAGGTTCAGAAGAAGAATTACAAAACTTTGAAGATTATGTTTACAACAAATATAATGTTCAGGGATATCTTGTTTATAAAGACAAGTTTTATATCTTCCAACCTCTTGGTGAAAAAACAGACATTACACTTGACTATCGTTCATCGTTTAATACTAATTTATCTCACAATATCTATTTGGATGAATTTGTAAAAGGAACTTACAAAACACTACCGACTTCAAGTGATTTTAAGACAAAGCTTGTATACGATTTTGAGTCAAATCAAGACTATTATGATTCTCGAGAAGAAAACGAATTTGTAGGTATCATTGATAAACCACCTAATGCTAAGCATTTGCTCAAGATTAAGTCTCAAATAAATGATGTTTTTAAACTGAGACCAAAGAGAAATAATAAAAACATTAAAAAACGAGAAATCGGGTTGCCTTCAATAAAAGGTGCAACCTGTCTCACCGCAAAAGACAAAAATCAGCTCATAAAAATAGCGAAAAGCCTTGGTATTGGGCTTAATCCTACACAAAAAAATAGCAGAGAAAGTTTATGTTCCCTCATAAAAAAGACGCTCATTTATATGGAAAAGTATGCCGGTTCACGAACTGGAATTCCTAAAAAGACATATTTAATCATTCCTGTTGATCATCCTATCTTTGTCTTTCCCCTGAATATTGAGGACAGAATAGACTTTATTGAAAAAATAAGTCAGGTTAAGTTAGATGTTAAACCTCTAAAAACTGGTTTTGAAGTATCGAGTAAAATTTTACCAAAAGATGTTGCTAAAAAGTATGGCTTTGAAAAAGTTAATGATAAATACGTCGCTACATTCTCTTAAATATCAAGCGTAACACCTTTCTTTTTCTTTTTTCTAGTGGTTGATGTCAACTCGGACACACTTTCAGTTATGTTATCATTGAAACTAGGTGGTGGTTTCATTCGTTGCTGTTCTTCTCTCATCCTATTTAAAAACTCGCGAGGGTTTGGTCCTTTCATCTGTGATTGGGGTCTAAATTCAGGCGGGGTATCATCTACAGGTGTGGGGTCTTTAACCATATTCTTAGTAAGATTATTGACCAATTTGGGATTTTTCTTGACCATATCATCTAAACCTGGAATATTCTTCAAATAAGTTGAACTCGCGTGGAATGTTGTAGCACTAGCACAAAGCATTAGCAATAACTTTAGCTCGGGTTCCATCTTTTTGCCTGTAGACTTATACTTTTCGTATAATTCACCCAAGACATCTTCATAATCATCTACTCCCGCACCAAAATGTTCGGACCATCCTTTCAAGTGAAAATCAAAAGGATTATATGTTTCATTCATAAACTCAATGGCTTGGATACTATTCAGTAGAAATCCTTTGTACAGTTTGACACCATTTTTCTTGGTCTGTATAGATTTCAGAATTTCATATTCTTGTTCCATCTCTTCCAAGTTGCTATTAATATTATACTTTGTGCTCATAACAATACCCCTCCCTTCCAGTTCCTGAAATATCCGCAAAAGCTCAATTTTTCTCATCCGTTGATTATTTGGATCCATAATAGGAGCAGTTTTTGGTTGCGGGTGCTGAGGTTGTAAAACTGAATAGCGTGGATGGTAATTGTCTTGGGAGTTATTGTCTGTACTCACACTTAGACTTTGACTACTCGCACTTCTTTTTAGTGTTTCTGCTTCTGGACGCTCTTGGTTTTCAGATTCGTCGTGAAAAGTAATTTTCATTTGATTAGCTAGTAAATTGAGTTTAAGGTCAGTTGAAGTTTCGTTTATGAGATTTGGTCTTATTTCTTCAGAAAAGTGCGATGAATGATCACCAAAATCATCCATCGAATCTACTAGATTTGGATTTTCCAAAGGCATTTAAAAATATTAATTATTATTTTTCTAAATTAAATTATTATGATGTTTTCTTCAATTGAAGAGGCTTGGAATCAACCAAAATATACCAAACCCATTATAGAAAGTTTTAATTCTGCTTCAGAGTGTGATTGTGATAAGATTATAGAACAACTTAAGAGCTGTCCTGGCTGTTTGAGTGCTGTTCAAAAACTTTTAGGAAGAGAACATAATTTTTTTGAAAAGGCTATTCTCGAATTCAAAAAAAAATCTAGTAAAGACAAAGTGGTATTGTTTCTGCTTTCTTTAGCTTTTCTCATAATTGTTAAATTACTTATATCTATTTAGAAAACAAGCCATTAATTAAAGCAATGGGATACAAAGCAATAATGTTTAGTGGTGGCGCATCACGTGGTTTTATGTTTTTGGGTGCTATAAAAAAATTGGTGGAAAACAAGAAAATTGATTTAGATGAGATACAGGTTTTTGGTGGAATTTCTATAGGAACAGTTTTTGCATTCTTATTTTGTCTAGATTATAAGCTTGAACAATTAGAAGAATTTCTTTTAAATGTCGATTTAAGAAAGGCATCAGAAGAACCTGATATATTCAACCTTCTCGAGTTTTACGGTGTAATTAAGGGGGATAAACTGGTTCACGTATTACGTTACATTTGTAATGAGAGATTTGACAAGAGTGATGTTACATTTAAGGAATTATTTGACCTTACAGGCAAAAAACTAATTATACAGGCAACTAACATTAGTATCTCAAAATTAGAGACCTTTTCACTACAACACACACCAGATATGAGTGTAAGTATTGCTATTAGAATGAGTATATCATTGCCTCTTATTTTTACACCAGTCTTGTATAATAATAATTATTACGTTGACCCAGGAATAAACACGCACGTGCCTCTTTTACGAGATGATATATTCTTAGAAATTGAAAATAGCGAAGTGCTTTTTATTACAATTGAGTATAACCAAAATTGTTTTAATGAAATAACAAACATTTTTGACTTTTTTAGTGCTTTGATGAAAAGTTACTTTTATGGTTTTCGAACTATAAAACCACCTACGGATATGATTATACTTAAATCTAATTGTGAAACTATTTTTCCGAACTATGATGAAAAAGTTGAGCTTATTAAAAACGGATATGAACAAGTTACAGAATAATTTTGTTCAAAATGAGGTCACCATCTGTTTTGAAATCATTGTGTTTTAATTCTTTTAATTGCTTTGTTGTTTCATTATATTTTATTTCTTCTTGTTCAACATTCTTATCTTCAAAATTGTCAACAACTACATCAAGAACAAACTGGTTCTTAAGCACTTGTTTTTTGTTATACATCTCACCAATATTATCAATGTCTTGATACTTTTCAACATTTGTGGGTATGATTGCTTCAGGTTTATCATACACAGTAATTTGATTTTTTGTGATAGATTTCTCAGGTTGAATTTCGGTCTCTTGATATTCCCTCTCTTTAATATAGCTCTTGACATCTCTTTCCTTAAAATCTTTGAAAAGATCTTCGTGTCGTGACCTTATAATATCTTCGTGGTCTTTTTTTGAAACATTCTTGGGTGTAAAGTTTTTATGCTGCTGTTTAAGTTCGTAGAAATTATGACTAACTCTCTTTTGTATGTAATACATTTGGTCATATTCTCTCCTAGTTTCAGGATCATTGAGAACAGAATAAGCAAGAGTTATTAATTCATATCTCTTTGTTAGTTCATTGCTATTGGGCATATATTGTATTTTATCAGGGTGATACACCAGCGATAGTTTCCTAAAACTTGATTTTATTTCCTTCGCAGAAGCATCTGAAGTAATTTCTAATGCTTCATATAAATCACGAAAAACTGTAGACTCCATAATCTATAGAAATTTTTTAATTTATTCATTTTACGAAGTTTTTTTTTGTTCTATAAATTTTTCAATATCTTCAATAGTTCGATTGCCATCGTACTCGAATGCCTGATTTTTTTTATATAGGATAATTGTTGGAAAACCACGTAAGTTTGTATTTTTACATTTTTCTTCATTTTCATCACATTTAACATCCAACAATTCTACTTGATTATCACTTTGATACTTCTTCATTAATTTATCCCATATAGGTTGAAGTTGTCTAGAATACCCACACCACTTTGTATTATAATTTATCACAGTAATTTTATCATTACTACTAAAAGTTTCAAGAACACCACAATTTAAGATTACAATGAGTATAAGTATTATTAAAAACATATAAATATAGTTTTCTGTCGAACAAAACATAATTTATTATAGAAAATTTTCTTTTATAATTATATAATGTCTTACAGTCACACTCCTAACGGATTTAGAGAAAAATTTTTACGTAATATTAAACAACGAGGAGGTTCAGGTGTTTTTGACCCCGCAGAACGAAGTAGCATACTTAACAAAAAGATAGTAGATAATACTAGTTTTGACGAATTTATGGATCTTAACCCTACCACGAAAGTACATAAGATTAAAACAAAACAGGGCACTGTCTTTATTTATGATATTAATGATGATGCTGTTGTAAAGCAATTAATAGAAAATTGTATAACAGCAACGGAGGAAGGTACTCTAGAACAGTACATCAAAACTCTAATTACAAAAGAACATAATATAATCCACAAATCTATTGAAAACGACGATGATTTGAAAGAACATATCTTTCAGAGGGGAAGAAGCTCAGTTAGTCAAGATGCTGACGACTACATAGAATACAGAGATGTGGCTAATATTGTAGGAGGTGATGCAGAAAACAAAAAGAAAGAGTTATTTGACTTATTGAGAGAAAAGCATGTACCAGAACAGGTAGATGCCTATGTTGCTACAGTTCTACTTGATGCTCTTGAGCTTCCCGTTATTCCTGGAACATCTAAATTCCCTATTTCAGCAAAGTATTATCAAAGAATTCTAAAACCTATTCTTGAAGACCGTGAAGAAACACAAGGCATTGAATGGAACAGAACACTTATGACGAATCTTGACAGACTTGCAATGGCTTCAAATAGCGTCAATGGACATCACGAATTTGTTGATCACGCAGAACAAAAACATAATACATTTATTAGTCCCTCACGTGTTCATCCTGCTAACATTCCTATAAGCTTAGCAGATAATATAAAACGATACGAAGATATGATTGCACAAATTGGTCAAAATGCATTTTCACTTGGTGAAGATGAAAATCAAATTGAACTGATAGTTAATCAACCAATGTGGACCAATAAATTATATCCTCTACTATTAGGCTTAGGCAGACCAATGATAGGTGGTTCCAGAATCTTTTCTGAAAAGAAAGCTCAAATGTATCGCAATTACTTTGAACTTAAAAGAGCACATATGCGTGGTCAAGGAAAAGATTTCTCTGATAATACTTGGGCTAAAATCACTGATATTATTAACGAAATTGAAGCAAAAGAAAATGCTCTAGATACTTATAATGAAACACTAAAGAATGTAGTATTTGATTCAACTGGTAAAGTTAATGATTTAGAAACTTTCAAGAAGGTATTTGAAAACAAGAGACGAACAGTTATCGACCTATCTAAATATTACTCACGTGTTGGTGACCTCGTTATTCACCTCGGAAAAGCACGTCTACATTAACTTTCAAACAAAATTTGAATAGTTCCATTTGAAATTTGTAAAATATTATAACCTCTCGCTATTATTTTTAATGTGGCTTTATTTGTATAAGATATATTTGGTGATGTTACTATATCTAAATACGCTTTTTCTATTCTACTCATATTACAACTTCCAGATGGTTGATTAATCTCTGGATTTAAACCAAACCTGTAAACACTTATGCCCTTTAATTTCGTATTAGTATGCGATGTAAAGAGTTCTACTATTTCGGTAAAATCGTGATTTCGCTTTGATAGTATATCATTTCCGTTAAATACTAATCCACATTTCTTTATTAGGCTACTCCCAGAACCATCCGCATTATCCGTAGTGACATACAAAATTTTATTCTTCAAGTTGTTGTTGTACCTTAAATACCATATTAACTCAAAGCACGGGTTTACAAAATTAAGTAGTAATCGATTATTGTATGAAATAATATTTGTATTAAGATAGTATTGTTGCTGTTCAATTAGATATTGATGTGTCGATTTATAAAATTTAATCCTCTCAGAATTTTCTAAGTAAATGTAATTAGCTACGAGCTTACACGAGCTAAGGTTTAAGATTGATTTAACCAATATTTTTTTATTTTGAACATTATCTATTGGTTTAATAAAGAAGTTGTCACTATTCCGAATAAGATTATTATGTTGAAAACCATTAACGAGTTCCTTTTCAATAGACAGCACAGAAGGAACAAAATTACCCTGGATTGTATTAAAATAAAGAAGTTTCTTTTCAGCATCAAAATAAAAGAAAATGCCTATTGTATTACTACCTTGATAAATGTATTCGTACTTTTTAAAAAAACACACACTTTCATACACTTTCACATAGTTGGTGGGACCATTTAATAAAACATCATCTTGTCTGCTTATCTGAAGATTTATTTTTACTTCTGAAAAATTGAGAGCATTCAATGGCAGTGCTAACCCAGGTGATGTGCAAAACCAGAAAGGTATTGGTATAATAAGATTATACATTTCTTTCTTATCCGAATATTCTACTAAAGATGGAACTTGTCCCACTAATTTCTTTATGCTTCTTTCGTGATCCCCATCACTGTTTCTGTGTCTAAACCCATACAAATTATAATAATTATACAACCAATCACTATCGATTGTTTGAATAACTTTGTTACTAATTTCAATGTTAATACTCTTAATCAGATTAAAACCAATATAATCAATCCACTTGTAAGCGACTTCTTTATCAATTGTAGAGGTATTAAAATTGAAAGACTGGGGGATAGCAGGCAATGAGACTGCTAGATACAAGTCACTAATCAAATCAGCATTATTAAAAACAATACAGGATGTTTGTGTATCAAAATTGGGAGAGGTTATAAAATACTGATCTATAAGTTCTTGACTAAAATAAGTGTGTCTTTTAAATACTGCTTTAAAGAAAGTAATTTGAGGCTTATAAGAAATAAACATATCTATTTTACCGTAGGCACCAAGTAAAATAACACCAGCTGTCATATATTATAATATAATAATTATTTAAGTGCTCAATATCCAAATATCTTTTATTATTGGAGGAGAGGTATCTGTTTCATCTTTCTTTTCAATGACAAATTTGTTAATCTGAGGTTTTTCAGGAGGAAAGTGTAGTGACTCAAATTTAACAACCAAATAATTTCCCATAATTACTATAAAGAATTATTTAGTTAAAAATTAAACTCGCTTGTCCAGACATTACTTGCAAGATATTATATTCTCGTGCATAAATAGTTGCAGAATATTGAGAATGGTCCTCCATCGGTGCCACGTATTTAAAGAATGAGTTCACAATGTAGTGAAAATTCAGACTTCCCGATGGCTGGATATTTGTTGGGAAGAGGGCAAAACTAAAAACCAACACGCCGTCTATACTTGAAAAATATTTCTGATACGGTGTAATCAGGCTGAATAACTCGGGGTCTTTAACTTTATTGAACGATACGCCATTTGTTATCAATTCAATCTCTTGTACTTTATTGTAAATTTTACCATTTTTATCACGAATAAGAAGAAAAATGTCAATTACAGGGTTCTTTAGTCTAAAATTGATTGTATTTTGCGTATTTAATACTGGCTCACGTATCACTTTTAATTGGTTAATAAGATAATTATGTTTTTGTCGAATAAACTTTTTACGTTCATCAAGGTCTAAGTAAACAAAGTCTAATAATATTTTACATTTTAATACACCAACCTTAGTTGTCATCCTATTATAATTCTGAAGCAATTTTTCAATACCATTGAACTTGAATTTAAACCAAACCTTAGTGTTTGTCAAGGCTATTATAGGGAGTGCCGTTGTATTATTTCTTGAGAACCAAAAAGTAAGAGGTACAGTTATTTTTTTAGGACTTTTTATCATTTCAGAATTTGTGAATTCAGGAGAATTGCCTATCATCTTATTGTAACCACGACGGTGATTTTGGTTCTGAAAGTATTCCTGATACAAGTCCATCCATCCACTGTCAAACATATCAATCCTCAAGTCTCCTATGTAGAGCTCACAAGCTTCTATTAAACGATGACCCACTTTGTCAACCCATCTAATAGGAAGATTTGTAGGAAATTCGCCAGTCATAATTTCACTCTTCCTCTTTTTTTCTTTGACAAGATATGCATAATCATTATTGTGTAACCAGAGCAGTGCTTCAAAGTAAGCATAAAAGTTATATTTGTCTGGTATAACTCGTTCTAAAGTATTTGTGCTAATATTAATCTTGATATCATTACTAATCACATCTATGTTTGAGATATTTAAGAGGGTGTCTTTATATACTACACCACTCGTGATGTGCTCTTCTATTATAAAAGATGACATCCTGCTAATATTATTGTTCTTCAAATACGAACTGTTATATTCAAGTGTCTCGTTTGTATCATTAATTAATTCTTTGAGCAAGTATTTATGATACGGTTTACCGTAAATAAGTAATCTGGACATTGGTCTTAAAAAGAATCGTGTTATTACTATTTCAGTATAGTATCTGCCACTCCCTAACTCGGTAAGTGTTGATCCTAAATCAAAAATAACCCTAATAGGTCTGTTTTGACCAAAATTGTCTATAGTGTACTTAAAGTTTTGGTAATTTTCAGTAGCAAGCAGTTCCAGGTAAACACCATACGATTGCTCATTATACGTATCTTTTATTTCTTGGAATTTTGGCTCAGCGTAATAGATTTCTACGTGAGTAGAGTTGATCCCATTGTACGAAACAGTTACCAGGCTTTGCCACGTTTTTGTTCCGTTAATTTTTTGCACCCATTCATTGTATAATTGAATTGCTGCCTTTTCATTAGTTCTTATATAATTTTTAAAGTCGGCCAATGATAAAATATTTATAAATTTAATCTTATTACGCCAATTAGTGCTTGTATATAAACTAGTTAGGTAGTTTGTGAGCTGGGGAACTTTGGTAGTCAGATAATCCAAATTAAAAAAATAGAACGAATTTAACAATATTCTCTCATATTGTGACAAGTTACCAAAATCCAGATTAATCTTAAAATCAATTAACTCCTTCTTTTTGAAAACATATTCATAATAAGACTCTTCTAGAAAAATGTCATTTAAATAAGAATTTAGGATGATGAGTTGTTCTAACTTATTGTCTTTTGGAGATTTTAATTGGAAACGAAAGCCTTGATAAGGATAGTCAGCAAAAAGTTGATTAACAGCTTCAATGTCTATTCCTAAAAGTTCGATGAGCTGTAATTTATAAGAAGCATTCAGGGAGTAATTATAATTAAGAATATATTCCTTTGATTTATCAAGTTCATTCTGTGTCAATTCTCTACCAAGAAAAATACTGATTTGCTCTATAATTATATCAGTATTGTCTTCATATATAATCTTGTTAATTAAATTGTTAAAGTCAAACTTGGAATATATGGTCTCATACGTTAAGTAATCTTGATAGAAGGTTATGCTATTTTCTAACTGAATTACGTTTAAGATAAATTCATTTTTAAACCCATCGATTGTACTGTTATTCAAAGTCAAATCGTCTACTGCTCCAAAAACATATCCATAATTATAAAAATAGTAAAATGCCCGTCCAGTGTCATTAAAAATCTGATTACATTCTTCATATATTCTGTCAATATTTTCAATCAAAGTAATGGTATTTGTGTTCGTGTAAAACCCTTTTATTTGTTCTATAATCGGTGTTAAACTGCTAAATTGTGGAAAAACATTGACTAATTCCGCTTTAGATGTTACAGCCGTGTAAATTGCGACAAAGTACTTAACAAAAATTTTGTAATACTCATTCAAGTATTTTAACTCAAATGAGGCAAACGTATCTGACGATAAGTAATTATCATATAATACTGTTATAAGTGAAGTTGGAAAGTACTCTGAATATATCTGCTTTACGAGTGATAAACTGATGTTACCAGTGTCAATATAGCTCCTAATTATATTCGTCACATAATTTACATAATTAAACTCATATCCATATTCTACAAGTTCGGATACAATTTTTTCCAGCGATATTGATATCACACCTTGGAAGTTGGAGTAAAGCAAACTTATGTCTGTTATTTTAAAATCAATTAAAATCTGATTATTCAAATTATAAATAGCGTTTTCTAAGTTATAGTTTATTGATATAAAAGATTGTAGAAATTTGATATTTACATCAATGTACTGAGGGTCTGTGTTTAGTAGGTTATTAAATTCGTTACCCTCTATGTAAGTCTTCCATACTTTCAGGATAGTTCCATTTGAATACTTGATGATGTCATAATTGAGAATGACATCTTTTAATGCAATTGATGCTTGAATAATTTTGTTTAGAATGTTTAAGATTAAATTGACAAAGAGTTCCAACACAGTTGCATAACTGTACTTATAAAAACTTGCAAAAACAGTATACTGGCTGTAATAGGTGATAACATCTTTAATAATTTGGGTTTCATACTTATTTGTATTAAGTAAACTCGATTTATTCTCAATTATAGAGACACAATCTCGTAGTATGGGTTCTATGTTAGGATAATTTGAAATATCTTTTTTTAAAAGAGTAAACAGTCGTGTTTGGGTCTTTGATATGAATTCTATTTTTCTTTCCTCACTTATTACATAAGTGCTTTTCTGCTCTTTAATAAAAGATTTTATATCTGGCACTTCTTGAATATTTTGAACTTCCCATTTTAGAGTTTCGAGGTCTACTACCTCCTGTGTGACCAGTGGGAGTTCTATTTGTAAAAAGATATTTTTAACAAGATCACCATCTGTTGGTATCTGAAAATTATTATTTTTACCAAAATTAGTATTTATAGTATATTCTTTGGTTTCAAGAGAAAAGTTTGTATATCGATAATATACAATTTTGAAATAAGAAAATTTTGGGTCACTTGTTAAAAATACATCTTCTGTATTTTTACTCAGAAGCTCTATTAATCCACCAGCCATTTAATTATCCTAAGGTTATATTTTTCAATAGAAATTATTGATGTGCACACTCGTGTACTGATTGTCCACGTTGATGGTGTTGTCTTTCTTCTCTAGGACAATAGTTATCATTCATAAAAATCTCTCTAGAAGGATCGGTTTTACTCACACTCGTACTTTGTTTTAAAATGTTTGATAGGTTTGGATCTCTTATAAGAACTGTTGGAAATTCTATTTCAAATCTTATAATGAGCGAACCTCTTGTATTCTTAAAATTTAGTCCTTCACCTCTTACTTCTTTGATTTCGTCTGGTTTGATAACACTTGTAGATGTTAATTTTATTGGTGTGCCATCTAAGTGTTTGATTACTCTACTAAAGCCAGAAATAGATTCGTATAAGTTTATGTTCATATCTACGATAAGGTCCAAATTATTTACTTTAAACAACTTGTGAGGTTTATATTTAACTACAAAGACAACGTCGCCCGTTTTTTTGCCTGGGTAATCATCTGCCTTACCTTCTAATCGGATTTGAAAACCTTCGGGTGCCCCAGGTGGAATATCAACAATGAGTTGTTCTTCTGTTTTACTGATAAACTTATTATCTATAGAGGAACCAACACCACTGCATCGACTGCATTGACCCATTTGCTGTTGCATCATACCTATACCGAGTTGCCTAATTACAACTTTAACACCTTGACCTTTACACTCACTACACTTTGTCACACGGCTCTGGTCAATAACGCGACGTTCAATTGTAATTTGTTTCCTTTTCCCCATAAAGATATCTTCAAGTGAAACTTCAAGTTCTTGGACGTGGTCTTTTGGTTTATCTTCTCTTCTACCTTGCTGGAAATTTACATTGAAACCTGGAAATCCGTGAAATCCTGAGAAACCTCCATTTCCAAATATGTGTGAAAATAGTTCACTTGGGTCTGGCATAGAATCGGCACCGTCAAGCCCGTCTTTACCATATCGGTCATAAACTTCTTTCTTTTCAGGGTCAGAGAGCACGTTATAAGCTTCTGATACAGCTTTGAATTTTTCTGAATCTCCACCTTTGTCAGGATGGTGTTGTAGTGCTAAACGTCTATAAGCTTTCTTAATATCATCTTCAGAAGCATTTCTATTAACTTCGAGTGTATCATAATAGTCCATTGTTTTATATAAGTTTTTATCTTTTTATATCAAATTCAAACTCTGAGATAAAATAACTATGATAATCTGGTGGTATAGTGACCAAAACAAAATTTTCTCTACTACTGTTTTTAGTCCAAAAAACTTTTTTATTTGATAAACTCAGTGTTCCTTCTTCTAAAGAAAAAATAAGTGACACATCCCGGAAGAGCGGTAAGTAATTATGAATTATAACATTATCCCAATAGTTTTGATGTCTTTCAATAGTGAGTTTATAGTTACACTGCGAGTATTCCATTTGCCTTGTTATCTGTTTAAGATGCCTTGTAATTATCTTAATTTGTTGGATGATAGAGTCTTCAAACAAAAAGTGTTTGTAACTTGTGTTTTTAACACTTTTAAAGTCTAACATCGGCTCTGATAATTGTGCCATATAGGAAATATAGAGATACGATGGCAATATTTCAACACCTTCAATCTTATTATTAATTTGATTTTGTGTAATTTGTACATTTGTTGGGAAAATAGTCATATTGCCATTTAGAAGAATATCTAACATTAAATCGGGATTAAAGTCTAAAAAGTCCATTAGACGCAAATTATTGTATTGTTTTGATAATAAAAATGCTAGCTTAATCTCATATGTGGAATCGTAGTCTATAACATTCTTCAATACAGCAAATGTAAGATTTCCATCTAACAAGTCAAAGATATCACCACGATTAAACTGTAAAAGTAGATAATTTATATAGCAAACGTCATAATCCCACGAAAGTGCTTTCTTGAGATTAATCTCCCTATTTTTTGCATTCAATAGGAAATGAACTCCAAAATATGTAATATGTAATTTTCCACTTAAATTTTCAATTTGACAATTTATTGTATCGCCTAAAATCTTAGGTAATTCAAATTCAACCTGATATTTTGTAAAAAGATGAATGACTGGCAATAAATCTTTCTTATTATCAAAAAGCATTGGTAAGACTAAACCTAAATCGGTAGGGTGAAGTGTTACAATTCTCGAGTCATTAATAATAGTAATTTCTTCAGGCGTAAATACATTTCTTTTATCTTTTATGAGGTTTTCATAATTTTTATATACTGGTGGTGCTTGTTTCCATATTATTGTTTTTACATTTTTATTAATATCATCAATGGTATTTGTTAGATAAGATGTACTTTTTCTTACCTTCTGGGAAACTTTTTTTACCACATCCCAAACGTTAAGCTTGATATTATCTGATATATCCTTACAAAGAATAGTATTGTAAAAAATGTCAAAAACGTTATCCAAGTTTACAACTTGCTCTTGTAGAATTGGGTTTAAAAAATCATCAACGATAGTGTGCTGAATATCGGATGTTCTACCATCTATGCACAGGTTAGAGTCTGTAACTTCCCAATTATCATTAATAATTTTCTTAGAGTAAAATTCTTGTGTTGTATTCTGTATTTTTCCATCAACAATCCAAAAAGGATTTGAAAGAAATTGAATAACGTGATGTTTAGTAATATCCATATTTAAAGTATACACTGTTTCGTTAATTTTTATACAATTCTCTTTATGATACTTATTATATAACGAGGTTGATTGAAGGTTCATTGAAAATATAAAGCTTTGATTAAATGAGTTACCATAAATATCAACTCTATTCCCAATTCTAACATTCCACAAAATAAAATTACGGATGTTTTGAATGTAACCCAGAGAGTTGTCATTTTCAACAGTTGTGAGTGATATTCTATTAAAGTCCGACAATAATTTGTCTGATGTTAGTTTCAGTAAATTACACACAATTTTACTTAACCACGCATCAAGATTAAATGGGTGAAAAAGAATATTATACAAAAATTCTTGTGTTGTTAATTCAAATTCAAAGAGTCTTAGTTTTGCTACGTAAAATTCATTATCAAAGATATACTCTAGTTTGTCGGTGAGTTGATCCGAAACTTTCTTAGAGTATTTTTCTTTTAATCGCTGATATTTAACATAATAATCTGACGAGTTCATATTAAAATTTATATTTTTAATATTTATATGGAAACACAACTTTTGAAAAAATGGCTTAAGTTTGAAGACTGCGATGAACATAAGTTGCTGGTTAATGAAAAATTTATTAAACGGACGCAACTCCCTCTACTGGCTAATTCCAAAATAATAAAAATAAAACAAGAGTCGCAGGGTGTCCTAGTCTTTTTAACAGAAAAGAATAATGTTTTTAGTTTGACTAAAATTAATATATCAGAGAATTTTCCGGTAGAAAAGAGTAGAATTATAGAACACATAAATTTAGAAAATATTGATTTACACGTGCTATCTACAGTACTTAAGGAAAGGACTTTAGCAGTAAGAGAAAAGTTTGATAATTTGATTGACAATAGATTAAATACTATGATTGAAAATCTGACAAAAGAACCTATACGTATTTTGATTTACAGAAATTTTGAAAATTTATATCAAGTTAAAGATTTGAGTAGTATATAATTTATGGTTAGTGTTCACATTACAGATCCTTTAAAACTAATAAGCCATGCACAAAAAGATAAACTTAAAAAATTAATCAAGTCAAATGGGAATTTAAGCGATGATGATTTACTAAACTCTATTCATTATAGTGGTGATAAAAGGTATAATAGATTAGATAAAAAAGTTAGCAATGATGATACCTTTATTGAATTCTCGATTGTAGAAGAAACTGTGAGAGAAGATTTAAGACTGAAGTTAAAGAGTAAACTGTACGAGAAAAAACACGAAAATGATCCTGAATGGATAATGTATAAACGTCTTAAACAATCGGGTAGCAGATTTGTAGGTGAAGATTTACCATCCCCATTTGATGTTAAAGTTAAAAGTGAATTTTATTATAAAGAGATGGAAGTTATAAAGAGACTTATTCCAAATTTTGAAAAGAACCCCCTTTACACGTATATTACAATGTGCTTAGGTAAAGATTGAAAAAAAACTGGTATATATTTATGTTGTTATACATAAATAGAAATGTTTGTAAAAATATTTCTCGTTGCGTTAGAAACTTAATGAGTTTTTAGCAGTGTTGAAAGTTGTTTAATTAACAATTAGTAATACACTAATAGGCTTATTTTTGGTATTTTTATAAAGAAATATCAAGTTTTATGTAACGGATGTTTGTGTATGTGAACCTTGTTAGCTAACGGGCTTTTGAAAAAAAATGAAATAAAAAAAATATACACTACTGTAAGATTTATAACCAACACCCGACAAACAACCAAATGGCTACTAACGTGATTAGGCTTGCTCGTTGTGAGCGTAAGCTCCGCACCTGCGAGGAATGTGACATTTGGGCTCTACGATGTACACACTGTAGATGTAAGTGTATTGAGTGCTACAAAGGACCCTACTTTTGTGACTTAGACCTGGTAAACTATCCTGAGATTCCAGCTTTTTATCACTCACTTTACATTAAATTGTATTGTGATGATGGTGTCTCGTTTTTTCACCCAGCATACCTTCAAATGCACGAGGAAACCGTTTCAGCACCAGACGTTCCTCCAGCACCAAGAGGCTATCATTTGCCGTTTTGGTGCGATACATCGTCTGACGGTGAAGAGGAAACTAAATCAGCACCAGACGTTCCTCCAGCACCAAGAGGCTATCATTTGCCGTTTTGGTGCGATACATCGTCTGACGGTGAAGAGGAAACTAAATCAGCACCAAGAGGCGAGCATCTACCATAGTGCGGATGACGGTTCATACGATGATGATAAGATGGTGTCTCCTTGTGTGTATCGTTTACTCTAGTTCACAAGTAGAACACGGCTAACCCGAAAAAGAGGAGCAAATGTGAAAGTAGAACAGAAAAATTGAATTCTTATTTTTTGTATCGAATATTAAAAAAAATGAATTCTAGAACCTAAGTAGTTTATATTTATTGTATACAAAATGGACAAAAACAAGGCATTTATTTCACTATATCTAATAGAGAAAAATGAAACTCTTGAAACAATTAAAAAGGTTTTAGAGTTAGTAAGCCAACCTGCTTTTAAGAATGGCTCAGTTGTGTTATCATACAGTGAATTTCAAGAATGGATTAAAAATATAGACATATATCCTATCCTGTTTCATCATTATGTCAAAGAAGTAAAATCAATTAAGGTTCCAAGTGCTACCGTTTATGCTTTCTTTAAAGAAGCAGTACAAACCAATCCAGATTTGCTTTCTAAACTGCAAGAGTATTACACAGAAAAAGAAGCACCAAAAAAGAAGAAAATGCTTCAAAATAAACAATCTCTTAAGAACGAGATAGATAATTTCCTAGATACTATGATTTTAACTGGTAAAAAGGAAGTAACTGCTCGTAGTTATGCTTATCAAGTCCAAAAAATTATTCTTGATAATAAAATTAGTGATATTGACGAACTCTACAAATATGATAAAAAGACGCCTATTAAACAGTTCTTGGAGTATCTCGATGAATCAATGTTTGACCTTACTCAAAAATGTGATATTCTTCGCATAGAGTAACTAAAAAAATTAAAAAAAAAGTAATTAATTTATACGTGTATCTCAAAAGTTGTTTTATCAGACAATTAGTAATACACTAATTAAGCTTATTTTATGTATTGAATTGAATTCTTATTTTATGTATCGAATTGAATTCTTATTTTATGTATCGAATTGAATTCTTATTTTATGTATCGAATATTAATTTTTTTCCAAGAAAAAAATGAATTCTTATTTTATGTATCGAATATTAATTTTTTTCCAAGAAAAAAATGAATTCTTATTTTATGTATCGAATATTA
>Ga0214921_10000752_pt1 | contig 58246 bp, 43 predicted proteins | sample LL1505_MetaG_FD_177992 | JGI IMG/M metagenome (GOLD analysis project Ga0214921, IMG submission 177992) | Freshwater microbial communities from Lake Lanier, Atlanta, Georgia, United States - LL-1505 | ecosystem: Environmental > Aquatic > Freshwater > Lake | place: USA: Georgia | collected...
CGACGACGCGGCGGGCAACTTCTGGGCCACGCTCGCCGGCGCGAGTGAGCAGACGGTGATCGTCGGCGGCCACATCGACTCGGTGCCCGACGGCGGCTGGCTCGACGGCTGCCTCGATACGCTCGCCGGCGTCGAGGTGATGCGGCGGGTGGCGGCGGAATCCGGCGGCCGGCCACCGGTCACGCTCCGCGTCGTCGACTGGGCCGATGAGGAGGGGGCGCGGTTCGGCAAGAGCCTGTTCGGCTCGTCGGCCTGCTCCGGCACCCTCGATCCCGGCGAGGTCCGCGGGCTGGTCGATGCCACGGGCGTGCGGCTCCCCGACGCGCTCGCCGCCGTGGGCATCGACTTCGAGCGGCTCGAGGACTCCGGCCGGGAGCTCGCCTCGGCGGCGGCGTATCTGGAACTCCACATCGAGCAGGGCCCCGTGCTCCTCGATCTCGACCTGCCGCTCGGCGCCGTGCTCGGCACCTGCGGCGTCGAGCGGCACGCCGTCACCTTCCGCGGCCAGGCGGCCCACGCGGGCAGCACGCCGATGGATCGGCGCCGGGACGCCTTCCTGGCCGCCGCCCGGATGGCCCCCGAGGTGGCCGAGATCGCCCGCCGCAGCGGCTCGGGCGTGTGCACGATCGGCTCCTGCACGACGCAGCCCGGGATCGTGACGAGCGTGGTGGAGGCATGCCGGATCACGCTCGACCAGCGGCACCTCGATCCCGCCGCCCTCGCCCGCATGCTCGCCGAGGCCCGCACGGCCGCCGACCGCTTCGCGGCCGAGGGGGGCGTGGGCGTGGCCTGGGAGAAGCTCCAGTCGATTCCGCCGCGGCCCTTCGATCCCCGGCTCATCGACCTGGCCGACGAGGCGATCCGCGAGACCTGCGGGACGAGCCATCGGCTTCCCTCGGGGCCGCTCCACGACGCCGCCGAGATGGCCCGGGCGGGCATTCCCACGGCGATGCTCTTCGTGCAGAGCCTCCACGGCATCAGCCACAACAGGATCGAGGACACGCGGCGGGAGCACATCGAGCTCGCCGTGCGGGCGCTCGACCGCCTGGTGGCCAAGACGATCCAGTGGGTCGCAGGGCGTTAATCCACAGGTCGGGGGGGCGTCGCTAGCGCGTCGTCGTGGGCTGGGCGGCCAGCGGCATCGCCTGCTGCTGGCCCCGGATCTCGACCGGGGAGAAGGCTCCCCAGACGGGATTGTGATCCGAGACCTCGAGCGCGTTGTCGAGCGGCAGGCCGAACGTGTTCTGGAGGTCGAGCACGCCCCAGGCGCCGAGATACTCGGCGGTCTGCGGGCGGGCGAACACGAGGTTGTCGTAGGTCTTCGAGCGGCGGGTGTTGGTGGTGGTGCCGCCGACCGCCCAGCCGACACCCGGGATCCGCTGGAAGGAGCCGAACTCGGGCGGGCCGGCGTTGAGGTCGCCCAGCATGATCACGTCGTCTTCGTCGGGCCGGGCCCGCTGCATGGCGAGAAACACATCCGTCAGGCCGGCGAGTTCCTGCGGCACCTCGTCGGGGTCGGTGTGGGTGTTGACCAGCCAGAAGGTGAAGGCGGCCTCGGGGGGCGTGATCCGCGTGCGGAACCGCGCCACCATCGGCGGCCGGTGGAGCCGGTCGGACGGGTCGGGAATCCTGCCGAGCGATGCGGGATCGACCTCGACCCGCGTCGTGTCGTAGACGAAGACGTATTGCTCCTTGCTCGAGGTGCGGCCCTCGCGGGGGCCGATCACGTGCTGGTAGCGGCTGCCGTCGGCGTTCACCGCCTGCATGAAGCGGGGGATGATGTCGTCGGACTTGGCCCGCACCTCCTGGATGGCCACGATGTCGAACTTCCGCACCACCCGGGCCAGGACCTCGACGACGTTCGGTTTCGCGAGCTTCGACTCGCCGAACACCTGGATGTTGAAGCTGGCGATCAGGATCGCGTCCCAGGGCTTCGCCGCGGGCTGGGCCCAGGCTGCGGCCGGCCACACGAGCGCGAGGCACCAAACGGCCGCCACGCACAGGTGACGGCGGGGCCGCGGGGTCGGGCTGGACGATGGCCAACGCACAATCCCGGTATCGGTCGCCGAGCCTGCCGATCATGCCGCTTCCGCGGGGCGGCCGGATGGCTTCGCGGGCTTCACCCGCCGACCGCGGCCAACGCCTCGCCCGCGAGCCTGGCCAGGCGGGGATCAGCCGAGTCGGCGGCCTGCCGCAGGGCGTCTGCCGCGGGCGCGGCAGCGGGTCCGATCCTGCCCAACGCCCAGGCGGCCCGCTGGGCGACTTCCGGCGGGGCCGCGGGACCGAGCCGTTCGGCCAGCACCGTCGCCGCGGCCGCCGCAGCCTGCCCAGATCGCCCCAGGAGCGTGATCGCCCAATAGGCGGTCAGCGGATCGGTCGCTGCCACGAGGGAAACGAGGTCTGCCATCGCTGCGGCCGGCGGGGGACCGAGCTCCTCGAGCGCCGCGACCGCCTGCTCCCGCACCTCGTCGTCCGTGTCGCCACAGGCCCTCACGAGCGGCACCGCGGCCGCAGCGGCTTCTTCGCCGGCGCGGGCAAGCTGCTCGGCCGCGGCGAGCCGCGCGGCGGGGTCTGGGTCGGCGAGTCTGGCGGCGAGCGTGGCGATGTCAGGCATGCTGGTTGGGGGAGGCGCTCGCCGCTGGTGAGAGGACTGATACCGCTAGCCCGGGGCTCGGGGTTGCCCATGCCATCTCGCCGGACGCTCGCTTCAGGCATCCTGCCTTCCGCTCGCTCGGAGGATACCTCGCTTTCGCCCTCCGGGCTGCGCTCGGTCTCCTACGCCGCTCGATGGCATGGGCAACCCCTCACAGTCCATCGATGCGATCAGCGGATGTGCTCCGATGCTGCATGCAGCGCGACGGCGATCTGCGCCGCCGCCCGGGCGTTGTTGAGGAGCAGCGCCTCGTTGGCACGCAGGCTGGCGTCGCCGGTGAGCACCCGCATCCGCTCGAGCAAAAACGGCGTGACATCGCGGCCGCGGACGCCTGCCGCCGTGGCGTCGGCGAGCGCCGTCGCGAGCGCGGTGTCGTGAAGGTCTGCCGGAAGCTCGTGCTCGGCCGGGATCGGGTTGGCGATGACGAGCCCGCCCGGCAGGCCGAGGGCGACGTGGGCCGCGATCGCCGCGGCAGCCTCGGCGACCGAGTCGCAGCGGGCGTCCACCGCGAGGCCGCTCGATCGCCGGTCGAACGCCGGGAACTCGCTCGTGCCCAGGCCGAGCACGGGCACGCCGAGCGTCTCGAGCAGCTCGCGGGTGCGTGGCAGGTCGAGGATCGCCTTGGCCCCGGCGCACACGACCGCGACGGGATGGCGGGCCAGGGCCGTCAGATCGGCCGAGACGTCGCCGCTCTCGGTCGCGTCGCGATGGACGCCGCCGATCCCGCCGGTGGCGAAGACGCGGATGCCCGCCCGCGCGGCGGCCCAGGCCGTGGCGGCGACCGTGGTGGAGCCAGCCCGGCCCGCGGCCACCACGGCCGCGAGGTTGCCGGGGTTCACCTTCGCCGCATCGCTGGCGGCGAGCGCGGCGAGTTGGCAGGAGGAAAGCCCCACGCGGACGGCCCCGGCGAGGATGCCGATCGTGGCCGGCGTGCCTCCGGCCTCGCGGACGGTGGCCTCGAGGGCGTGCGCCACGCGGAGGCCGTGCGGCTGCGGCAGGCCGTGGGTGACGAGCGTGGTCTCGAGCGCGACGACCGGTCTGCCGGCGGCGAGCGCGGCGGCGACCTCGTCGGCGACGATGAATGACGAGTGGTTCATCCCGCGACCGGCGGCGTGGCCCGGTCGAGGCCACGGCCCGAGGCGGCGTTGTCAGCGGCTCCGAAGGCGTCGGCGAGGCGGCGGACCGCGTCGGGGTCGAGCGGCATGCGCCAGTCGCCACGTTGCTTGACCGACGAGCCCACGATCAGGCCGTCGGCCGCCCCGAACGACGCCACGTTGTCGGCGGTGACCCCCGAGCCGACGAGCGTCGGGATGCCGACCGCGGCGGCGACGGCCCTGACCTCGGCCGGGTCGGCGGGACGGCCGGTGGCCGTGCCCGTCACGATCACGCCGTCGGCGAGCGCGAACTCGGCCGCGCGGGCCGTCTCGGCGATGTCGAGGTCGGCGGTGACCGCGTGCGACGCGTGCTTCTTCTTGATGTCGGCGAACACGCGCACGTGGTCGGCCGCGATCGCCGCCCGGTAGCGGAGCAGGGGACCGGCCGCGGCCTCGACGAGCCCCTCGTCGGCGACGTGGGCGAACACGAATCCCTCGACGCGGACGAACGACGCCCCGCAGGCCACGGCCACCGCGAGCGCTTCCTCGTTGGCCGCGGCGAGCACCTGGATGCCGAGCGGGAGCGGCACGGCGCGGCGCACCTCGCGGCCGATCACGGCCAGCGCGGCCACCGTCTCGGGCCCGACGCGGCCCTTGAGGTAGGGCCTGTCGAACATGTTCTCGAGCACGAGGCCGTGGAAGCCGGCGGCCCGATAGGTCTGCGCCTGGCCGACGGCGTCTTCGATCTGGTCGTCGAGGTCGAGGGCCGTCCGGCGGTGGAGCGGGCTGCCGGCGAGCGGGCCGACGTGGAGCATGCCCACGAGCGCCCGGGGGACGTTGAAGAGGGTCGGAATGATGTGGCCGCTGTCCATCGGTCCCGGTGTACCAGACCGGACACTCAGGTTGGAGCCGGGGGGCGACCGGGCCGAGGTTTCGGGCCGACTGCCCACGTGCGGGCCGCTATTCGCCGATCACCTTCACGAGCACCCGCTTGGGGCGGCGGCCGTCGAACTCACCGTAGAAGATCTGCTCCCACGGGCCGAAGTCGAGCCGGCCGGCCGTGACCGCCACCACCACCTCGCGGCCCATGACCTGCCGCTTGAGGTGGGCGTCGGCGTTGTCCTCGCCGGTGCGGTTGTGGCGGTAGACCTTCGGGTCGGCGTCGAAGGGGGCGAGTTGTTCGAGCCAGCGGGCGTAGTCCTCGTGGAGCCCCGGCTCGTCGTCGTTGATGAAGACACTGGCCGTGATGTGCATCGCGTTGACGAGACACAGCCCTTCCTGGATGCCGGACTGCGCCACGAGCGCCTCGACCTGGGGCGTGATGTTGAGAAACGCCACCCGGGCCGGCAGGTTGAACGTGAGATGCTCGGTGAGCGACTTCATGGCGCGGGATCTCGGGGCTCGGACGCGCCCCCGTGTCGATGCGGGTGGTCGTCATGCGGATGATGGTGGCCGTGGCGGGTTGGCTCGGTCGGGTGGTGGAGCGGCACGCCGAGCAGGTCGCCGTTGGGCTCGAAGCCGCCGCCGTCGACGTCCACGAAGATCGGGTTGGTGACGGCGATCGGCCGGCGTTCCGCGTGGTCGGGGCCCATCACGAGCCCCACGTTCGAGCCCTCGCCGACGGTGGCCACGATCAGATGGGCGTCGCGGTCGAGCGTGACGGAGACGGTCTGGTCGAACCGGACGACGTCGCGGGTGAACATGCCCGCGTGGTCGCGGCGGGTGAAGTTGAGCGCGGGCTCGGGCCGCCCGTTGACGAACACCTGCACGCGGTCGACGTCGAACCAGTTGGGGCACTGCACGCGAATCTTCAGCGACACGCGGCCAGCGGCGGCCCGGAGCGTGTCGCCCGGTCCCGCAGGCTTGGCCGGTTCAGCCGCGGAAGCGACGGCCTCCCTGCCGGCGGAAGCGACGGCCTCCCTGCCGGCGGAAGCGACGGCCTCCCTGCCGGCGGAAGCGACGGCCTCCCTGCCGGCGGAAGCGACGGCCTCCCTGCCGGCGGAAGCGACGGCCTCCAAGAACGGGCCGCTCGTCATCACGATCCGGCCCGCCTCCGACGCGGCGACCACGTCGCCAGTGCGAATCTTCGCCGGGTCGTCGGTGGGGCTCGCGAGGTAGTTCCGCAGGAAGCCGGAGCCGTGGAAGTTGTAGTGGGCGTCGGTGTTGACCACGCCGGGGAGCCGGTAGCCGAGGTTCAGCATCTGGAGCCAGCGGAAAACGGTGTGCTCCCGGCGGCGGGGATCGAAATCGGGGGCGGGGGGCGTGAAGATCTCCTCCAGCGGATGGACCTCGATCACGTCCATGAAGCCGAGCATCTTCTCGAAGCCCGCGTCGGCCTTGCCGTCGGTGTCGCGGTCGCCGAGCACCTGCACGAGGTTGGGGTGGTTCATCTGCACCACCTTGGCGGCGGCGTCGTCCCAGAGGGCGAGCCGCTCGACCTGGGCCACGGGATCGTCGTTGTCGATGGTCGGGCCGCCGCCGTCCTGCTCGCCCGGCCGCTCCACCAGGGGAAACGCATTCTGGTGGTTCACCGGCAGGAGCGACCCGGTGAGCTCCATGCCGCTGCAGGTGCCCATCAGGTGGCCGGCCCGCAGCCGCTCGAGGTGGGGCGCGTAGCTCGAGATCCGGTTGTGCTCGGTGCAGGGGCCGAACTCGACGTGCTCGGCGAGCAGGTTCTGGACGCGGCCGAGCTGACTCGAGGTGTTGTCGCCCGACGGTGTGGAGTGGCTGTGGAAGTCGCTGCTGATCCAGCCGGCGGTGTTCACCACGCGGACGAGTTTCGCGGCGAGCGGCGTCGCGGCGTCGGCGGCGACCGTGAGCGTGGTCGTGACGGCGTCGTACTCCGGGCCGCGGCTGACGACGACGTCGTAGGTGCCCGGGGCGATCTCCACGCGGAACCGACCGTCAGCCGAGTAGACGAGGTTCTTGACGGTGGTGTCGCCGCTGTCGGGGCCGAAGTCGGGGTCGGGCACGCCCCGGCCGCGGAACTGCACCTTGCACGGGATCGGCCCGCCGACGTCGTCGGTGATCGTGCCTGCCACGATGCCGGGCCGCGGGAGGATCGCCTCGATCTCGAGCGAGCCGCCCGCCGGCGCCGGGCCGAGCGGCAGCTCGACGCTGCCGCGGCCGAGCGCGGTGGCGTCGGCCACGAGCTTCCAATCCACGTCGGTTGGGGGCCCGTCGAACGCCAGTCGGCCGGCCGCATCGACGCGGCCGGCGGCGTATCGCCCGCCCGCCGCATCGACGACCCTCACGATCGCACCGGGCACGGCGCCGGCAGGATCGCGGACCGTGGCGTTCACCCGCACGCGATCGCGGCCCGCGAGTCGGCGGGCGATGCCGCGGGCGGCGAGCAGGCTGTCGGCCGGGAAGACGCGACGAACGAGCGTGACCGAGCCGCCCGGATCGAGCGACGTGACCGGACCCGCCTCCGGGACGAACTCCAGCGGGTCGCGCTCCTTGAATCGCACGACGGCCCCGGGCCGGGCCGGCTTGCAGCGGGCCCCGGTCGGCACGACGGCGTAGGTCTGGCCGAACCACTCGTCGTCCCACCAGGCCATGTTGTCGTCGCCGGCGACTGCCGACGTGAACGTGCGGTCGGCGCGGACGCGGTCGGCGACGCTCACCGGGATGGTGCCGGCGCCGGAGTTCGACCAGGTCGTCGTGATCGTGAGAAAGTCGTCGCCGTCGGCGAGTTCGTAGGCGACCGTGATCGCCGGACGTCCGGCCGCGGCGGCGGAGACGGCCTCCAGCCGCACGCGGCTCCCTTGCACGGCGAGGTCATCGCCGGCGACCGGGTCGCCACCGTCGGCCGAGGCGGTGGCGGTGCGAAACTCCGCCAGGCCGGCGGCCGGGTAGTAGCAGCTCAACTGGTCGTTGGGCCGCTCGCGGGAGGTGAGGTCGATGATGCAGCCGCCCACGTTGCGGACGGTCATGTTGGCATGACGGGTCGCGGCCGGCTTCGCGATCACCGCGACGATCCGGTCGTTGCGCAGCACGTGGTCGCCGTGAATCCAGTCGGCTTCTTTGCCGACGGGGGCGACGGTCGCGGCGTTGGCGGGCGTGAGCGTGACCACCTCGGCGGCAGGGAGACTCGGCAGGCTTGCGAGGCAGGCGGCGACGGCCACGAGGCGGAGTGTCACGTTCATGCTCCGGAGCAGAGGGAATCCAGGCTTGGGCCGCCGGCATTGTGGCCGAAGCTCGTGAGGCCCTCGTGAAAAAAGGCGGCCGGCAGGGGAGCCACGCCGGTTTTTTTCCAGTCAGCCGGTGCGACCGTCTTCCGATCCGCCTAGGGCCTGCCGAGCGCGCGCAAGGTCCAGTGCAGGTTCAGGCCATCGACCAGGTCGGCCCCCCAGCGGTCGCGGGCCTCCTGCACGGCCGACCGAACCCGCGCGACGGTCCTGACCGTCTGGACGGCGTAGCCGCCACAGACCATTACCCAGAAGAGGAAGCCGCCGGAATCCCGTAGAAACACGATCGAGAACAGGGCGATGATCGCGAGTCGCACATTGACCCAGCGGCGATACTCCGCCATCCACACGGGCGCGATCGCTGCCAGGGCGATCCGTTGCTCGTCGAGGGGGCGGCCTCCGAACTGCTGCTCGAAGTCGGCGAGCACCCGTTCGGGCCCGAGCTTGATGATCGTCTTCGGTGGATTGGCCCGCTGATAGCCCCAGGCGGCCCCGTAGATGGCCCCGATCGGGGCGGTCAGCAGCATCAAGAACGGAAACACCGTGCCGCCGCCCTGCTGGATCCCCACCGGATCCTTCCATGACATGAATGCGTACAACGCGATCGGCGCCAGGATGCCGAGCGCGAACCCGGCGACGGTGCCGATGACGACGTGGAGTGCGATCCGCAGCATGGCTGAAACTTTGATCGGCCGGGCGACCGGGTTCAATCCCTGGCGTTGCCGGCCGTGCCCGGCGGCTGCGTCGCCAGCCAGGCCCTGAACCCGCCGACCAGGTCGTGGGCATCCTTGCGGCCCCGTTGCTGGAGCAGGCTCACGCCGATGGCCGACCGATAGCCCCCCTCGCAAGGCACGACCACCGGCCGGCCCGGGGCACTTCGCGGATCCAGACCGCGGCTGACTTCGACCGTCACCAGTCGCCGCTGGCGGTGTCGCCGCCCTTGCCGGTGAACAGCGATACGAAGACCTCGGGATCGATCGCGTCATTCCCGAAGCGAACCGATCCGTCGCCCATCCCGAACGTCACGCCGCCGGGATGAAACGAGTAGATCTCGTTGTTGTTGTTGATGTTCTGCATCCGGCCGGCCCGCTGATCGTGGACGTGGAAGTAGTTTTCCACGTCGGCCCAGCGGGCTCCGGAGCCGCTGCTGCTGCCGGTCGGACGGCCGTCGGCCCAGCCAAGCGGGCGGCCTGCGTCCTCGAAGAAGAGCCAGGTGTTCGAGAGGCCGTCACGGATATCAGCCGCCGCGCGGGGCCCGTTGCGGAGCGAGCCCGTCCAACTGGTCCTTGCCGTGATGGCTCCCGAACTCACCAGCGGCGAGTAGGCGCTCGACGCGATGAGTTCGCAGCTGGCGTAGTCCGCCACGAACTGCCGTCCGCCCGGCGCCGAGGGGCAGACGGCGATCGGCAGATCGACCGCCAGGGCCGTCGCATTGGCTCCGGCATTCCAATCGGAGTTCCAGTCGACTCGGTCATAGATCGCGACCTGCTCCAGATGGGGCAGGATGTGGCTGTAGACGCTGTGGGACTTCGGCGTGGACTGACCGCTCGCGGGCTTCGTCCAGCCCGGCGGCAGGGTCCGCTGCGATTGCTCGTAGGCCAGGATCGCGAGGCAGATTTGCCGCATGCTGGTGCCGCACTGGGTGCGACGGCCCGCCTCGCGGACGCCTTGCACGGCGGGCAGGAGCAGGGCGACCAGCAGCGCGATGATCGCGATCACGACCAGCAGTTCGACGAGCGTCATGGCGCGGCGATGAGTGGCATGCGGAGGTTTGGTCATTCGTGCCGGGTCCTCGTCACCGGGCGGCGGCGGTTCGCAGTTCGAAGGCGGGCAACTCCAGGGGGGCGGCCAGCACCTCCACGGTCAGGGCAGTCGTCTCCGGGTCGCCGTAGGCACCGCCCAGCCGGTCAGTCTCGGCGTGGGCGGTCTCGGGGTCCGCGCCGTCGGCGGCCCCGGCGGCGGTGAACCACTGCACCGTCGCCTTCCACCGGCCGGCGGGCACGCCGTCGGCCAGTTCCCACGTGCCGAGCACGAACTTCCCGTCGCGGTCGCAGGTGCCGGTGGGCCGGATCTTTTCCGCCTCGGGGGCCACGCTGCCGGCGACCGGATGAAGCACCACGAGCGCGCCGCCGGCGGGCTTGCCGTCCACCGTCACACGGCCGCTGACGGGGCTGCGCGGCAGCCGGCCGTCGCCGCAGCCGATCAGCATGACGAGGGCGGTCGCCATCGTCGCCGTGGGCGCGGACAATCGAACCAGGCGGCCGAGGCTGGGAGTGCTCATGCGCGGCTCCGCCGGCGGAGCGCGAAGAACAGTCCGCCCAGGCCGACGCAGACGAGCCCGGTCTCCGCCGGTTCCGGAACGGGAATGACGGCGAAGGAACTGTTGTGGTCGACCACGGCCCAGCTGGTGTTGGCGGCCGCGTCGACGCCGTGGGCTCCGCGGGCGTCGGCGAGCGTGGCTGAGGGATTGGCCGCCGTGAAGGTTGCCCAGTAGGCGTCCCAGCTGCCTGCGAACGGTTCCCGGAGCGCGACCGGGTTGGCACTGTTTCCGGCGATCGCCGGGATCCACTGGTTGAAGGTGGGCGAGGAGCCGTTTTCGTCGAGCCAGCCGAGGCGGAGGGCCGCCTCCGCAGTGCCGCCGAGCAGCGACTCGTCGTACCCGAGCGAGAGCACGAACGCACTGCCGCCGGTGGGGGTCGTCAACTGCAGCACCTCGCTCACGGTCTGGCCCGTCGACCCGGACCACGTGGCCGTGAGGTCGCCGCCGGACGCGGCGGCAGAGCCGGCGAGAATCCGGGCCGTGCTCGAGCCGAACGTCGATCGGAACCCCGCCAGGCTGCTGCCTGGCGCGAGCGGAGCAGAGGCCCCGGAGAGGATGTCGAGCACGCCGCCGTCGGCGGTCGTGATCCCGGCGATGCCCAGGGAAAGCGTGGCCCCGACGACGAGCCGCCCGCCGGACTGGATCGTCACGCCTCCCGTGCCGAGGGCCGCCCCGTTCGTGGCCCGGAGCGTGCCGGAGGCCACGTTCGTGCCGCCGGTGAAGGTGTTGGCGTTGGTCAGCACGACGGTGCCGGGCCCCGACACCGTCAGCGGGCCCCCGCTGCCGCCGAGCACGCCCGAGAGCGTCAGTTCGCTTCCCGCGGTCGTGACCGCGATCTCGCCGCCCCCGGCGGCCAGGGTGAAACTGCCGGCCCGCGTGGCGGTCGCTCCGTCGTAGCGGAAGGTGCCGGCCGAACTCGCGCCACCGAGCGTCACGGTAACCGTGCCGAGGTTTCCGGCCGTCGCGAACCGCATCGTTCCCGCCTCGATCCGCAGCGCGCTGGTTGACGTGATCGAAGCCTTGCCGTCCACGAGCACGGTGCCCGAGGATGACTTCACGATCTGGTTGGCGCCGGCGAAGGGCCAGGCCGACGTCCCGCTGGCCGTGAGCCGCCCCGACGTCCACTGCTGGTTGGTGACGGTGGACATGGCGTTGATGTTTCCCGCCCGCAGGTCGATCGTCCCACCCTGAAGATCGACGCCTCCGAAGTCCTCGCCCTCATCCCAAACCACGGTTCCCCCGGGATTCACGGTGATGAAGGTCGTGTTGGGCAGGTCGGGATTGCCGAGTCCGTTGTTGCCGAACTGGAACGTGCCGCCGGCGTTCACCACGATCGACACGGCGTTCAGGTCGCCGCCCGTCGAGTCCTCCACCCGGAACTCGCCGCCGTCGATCGTGAGCGTGCCGGTGTAGCCGGTGCTCGAAGAGTTGAGGATCACCCGCCCGGCGCCGGTCTTGGTGACCGTACCTGTGCCGGTCAGTTTCGCGGCGAACGTCAAATCGTTCGCGTGATTGAAGGCGAAGGTCGCACCGCCGGCGACGGCGATGTCGCCCGTGGGGGCGACGACGGCGCCGCCGGTGCCGAGGGCGAGCGTGCCGGCGTTCACGGCCACCGCACCGGCGAGTTGACCGCCGGTGACCGTCGCCGAGCCATTGACCGTCAAGGCGCCGCCGAGCGTGCCCCCGGTGGCGGCCAGCGAGCCGCCGGCCTGGACCGTGACCGCCGACACCGTGCCGCCGACCAGCTCCAACCGCGCGCCCGAGGCCACCGTGGTCGGCCCGGATACCGTGGGGGACGAGTTCGTGTCGCCCACCTGCAGGGTGCCCCCGGTGACCGCCACGCCGCCCGGCGAGGCCACGCTCGTCAGCAGTGTCAGCCGACCGGTCCCCTGCTTGGTGAGGATGCCCGAGCCGCCGATCGTGCCGGCGCCGCTGAACACATAGTCGCGGCTGGCGTTGTTGACGGTGATCTCGCCGGGCGAGAGCGTGCCGGCGGCGAGCACCACGCTGCCGGTGTCGGCGGAGTCGTCGAACGAGAGCTTGTCACCGGCGACGAAGTTGGTGGCCGTGCCCTGCGAAACCAGTCGCCAGTTGGCGGTGCCGCCGACGTCGATCGCGGACCCCGCGTCCCACGCCGTGGAGGCGTCGCCCCGCCAGCGGACGACGTCCACACCGTTGATGTCGAGGTCGATGGTGGTGTTCACCGTGTCGTACACGAGGCTGCCGGAGAGCCGCTGCGGCAGGGGTGCCAGGCGGAAGCCGGAGCCGATCGGGCCTCCGGCGTAATCGATGAGCGTGAACCGGCCGATCCCGAGGCTGCCCGTGGTCGTGACGGCGAGCGTGTGGCTGCCCACCGCCGGCGTGAAGCCGTCGGTGTTCGTGACGCGAATGAGAGGAACGAGCGGATTGCCGGTCGAAGCAAGTTCGAAGCCGAGCGTCGAACCGCTCGACCCGAGCGCGAGCGAGGGCGTGGTGAAGCTGGAGGCCGTCAGCCCACTTGCGGCTGCGAAGGTCGCACCGTCGGCCACCGTCACACCCCCCGAGGCGGTCGTGGCCTGCATCGCCAGCGCGCCGGCCGAGACCGTGATCGGGCCGGAGAGCGTGGATGCAGCCGAAAGCGTGGCCTTACCGGCGCCGGTCTTGCTCAGCCCGCCGGCCCCCGAGACCACGCCCGGCAGCACGAGGGTTCCGGTGCGGTTGATCGCCAACGTGGCGCCGGCCTGCACGGCGATTGTGCCCGCGATGCTGCCCGCGTCGCTGCCGGCCCCGATCTGGAGCGTGCCGGCTTCAACGGTCGTGCCACCGCTGAAGGTGTTTGCGGTGGCGAGGATGGCGGTCCCGGTTCCCTGCTTCGTGAGCGAGCCGGCTCCGGTGATGCCGCCGGCGCCGGAGACGGTGTAGCTGCGGGTGGCGTTGGCGAACGTAACCCGCTGGGGCGCCACGTCGCCGCCGAGCGTGACGGCGACCGGGCCGCTGCCCGCCGCGGTGTCATCGAACACCACGCGGTCGGTGTCGATGAAGTTGGTCGCCGTCGCCCCCTGCTGGAGCTGCCAGTTGGCGGTGCCACCCAAGCCGACCGCCGTTCCCCTGTCCCACGCCGCCGACGCGCTGCCCGTCCAGGCGAGGCTGTCCACCGAGTAGATGGCCCTGAGTTCCGGCCGCCGGTTGGCATCGGAGTTTGTGGGACCTGCGAACGTCCAGCCATCCTCATTCGGGCTGATCGCCCGAATCAAGAAGCCGTTGTTGGCCGTGCCGGCCTGCCAAGCTCGGACGTCGGTCGTGACGTCGGCCCAGGCTTGGTTGTTCTTGGGCATCACGCCGATCGTGGCGGTCGCCGCCGCCACGTAGTCCGTCCCCGACACCGGGCCGGTCGTCCCTCCGAAACTTCCATACCCCGACGTTGCCGACCAGGCGGTGTTCATCCGATACAGGCCCCATGAACCGTTCGACTCGTCGTTCGAGCCGGTGGTGGTGTTGACCGCGAACCACGCTTTGAGCACTTGCGCTCGTGCCGGCACCTGCTCGGCGCCCGAACCGAAGATGCCGTTGATCTTTACGAGGCCCAGCAGGTCGGGGCTGGTGGTGCCGGGCAGGCTCCCGTTCGCACCATCGACGCTTACCGAACTCGCGTTCGAGGCATCGACCGTCGCTCCCGACACGCCGTTGAGCGTCACGATGGTCATCCCCGACTTGAACGACGCGGTGGTCGTCGGAGCGGTCGCGTAGGTGACCGCGAGCGCCGGCCGGAAACCGACGGTCGTGGCGGCCGAGCCGTGGATGTTCCAGCCGTCGGTGGTGTGCGCCTGGACCACGAAGCCCTCGTTCGTGAGCGTGCCGCTCGACCACTGCTGGACCAGCGGGGCCACGAAGGCCGATCGAATCGAGCCGGTGCTCGATGGGGCCAGGAATCCTGTCATCAGGAGCGTGGCGTTGTTATTGGCGTAGGTCGGCCCGTTGGTCTGGATCGCCCCTGTCGCGGTGCCCAGGCTGGCGAGACTCGTGGCTCCGCCAAAGGACTGCCTCATCGCCGCGATCATGAAGTTGCCGCCGGACTGGGCGTTGCTCGCCGTCGTCGTGCGGACGGTGAGCGTGGCGTCGAGGATCGTCGCGCCCACGGGCACGAGCCCCGGGGCGGTGCCGAAGATCGAGTCAAAGCGGATGAGGTACTGCGACTCGTCGTTGTTGCTGACGCCGCCGGTGGTGCTGTTCCCGTCGATCGTAGCCGACGTGACCTGCTTGGTCACCCCACTCACCGTGAGGTTTGCGTCGGTGACGCCGACGTAGGGCGTCGTCGTGCCGGTCAGGTTGGCGCCCTGCTGAAACGTGATTGTCGTCTGGCCGCGAACGGCAGCGGGGAGCAGGGCGCCGACGACGCAGGCCGCGGCAACCGCTGAGACGCGATGATGCGGGAGGGTGGGTCGCATCAGACTGCCTGCCGGTTTCCGGGTTGAAGACATCACCGCACGACTTGTCTCACGGACAGGTCAGGCCACCGTGAGCAGCAGGTGAAAAATGCGTGTCTTTCCGATGAGGATTTCGTGAGAGCGGTGCGGGAAATCCGGGCGGTACGGGGCCGAACGCGGAGGTTCCCGGCTCCCCTGCTGCCTCGCGGGTACGATGGGAGGCTGCAGGGAGTCCGTCCGGTTCGCCGGGCGGGGGCGGAAGACACGGGCAGGCACGCGCCGAGGGACGTCGCCGTTTTTGCCGCCCACAGCCCGCACGCACGGGGGCCACCGGCTTTTTCAGCCGGAGTTCTCCCATGCAGCCCGCGCCCCTTCACCGGATCGCCTTCGTCGGCACCTACCCGCCCCGCCGCTGCGGGATCGCGACCTACACCCGCGATCTCCGCGACGCCGTCGCCGCCACGCTCGTCCACACGGAGTGTCTGGTCGTGCCGGTCGTGGACGCCGACGGCGGCGACCATCCGCCCGAAGTCCGGTTCACCATCCGTGACGACAGCCTGCCCGCCTACCGTCGGGCGGCGGAGTATCTCAATCTCTGCAACGTCGACGTGGTCTCGCTGCAGCACGAGTACGGCATCTTCGGCGGACCGGCCGGCGCACACGTGCTCGCACTCGTGCGCGGCCTGCGGATGCCGGTGCACACGACCCTCCACACCGTGTTGGCGGAGCCGACCGCCGAGCAGCTGGAGGTGATGGAGGAGCTGCTGGCCAGGTCGTCGCGCGTGGCCGTGATGACCGAGCGGGGCCGCCGGCTGCTCGGCGACCGCTACCGCGTCGACGACGCCAGGATCGACGTGATCCCGCACGGCATCCCCGAGATGCCGTTCGAGTCGCCGGCCGTCGCCCGGCGGCGGCTGGGCATCGAGGCCGGGTGGATGCTGCTCACCTTCGGCCTCTTGGCCCCGAACAAGGGGATCGAGCACGTGATCGCCGCGCTGCCGGCGATCCTCGCCGAGCACCCCGACGGGCTCTACGTGGTGCTCGGCGCCACCCACCCGCACCTGGTGCGGCGCGAGGGTGAGGCCTATCGGGAGCGGCTGGCCGCCCGGGCCGCCGACCTGGGCGTGCAGGACCGGGTGCTGTTCCTCGACCGCTACGTGGAACTTCCCGAACTGCTCGCCTTCATCGCCGCGGCCGACGTCTATGTCACGCCCTACCTCAACCAGGACCAGATCACCTCCGGCACGCTGGCCTACGCCTTCGGCTGCGGAAAGCCGGTGATCTCGACCCCGTACTGGCACGCGGCCGAGCTGCTCGCCGACGGCCGGGGTGTGATCGTGCCGTTTCGCGATCCCGGGGCGATCGCCCGCGAGACGAACGGCTTGCTCGCCGACGACGGCCGGCGTCTCGCGTTGGCCCGGCGGGCCTGGCAGGCGGGCCGCGGCATGACCTGGAGCCGCGTCGCCGAGCGATACGTCGCCGCCCTGGGGCTGACGCGGCAGGGGGCGGTGCGGGCGGCCCGGAGGGTGGAGATCGCGGGCCCGACGTCCGCGGCCTCCGTCCCGCGGTTTCTGCCCGCGATCAACCTCGACCACCTGCGGCGGCTCACCGACTCCTGCGGCATCATCCAGCACGCCACCTACGACGTGCCCAACCTCGACGAGGGCTACTGCACCGACGACAACGCCCGGGCGCTCACGCTCGCGGTCACGCTCGAGGATCTGGGGGTGATCAACCCCTGGCTCGATCGGGCCGCCGCCATCTACGCGGCCTTTCTGGGCCACGCCTTCGACCGCCGCACCGGCCGGTTTCGCAACCTGCTCGGGTTCGATCATCGTTGGCGGGACGAGCGGGGCAGCGACGACTGCCTCGGGCGGGCGATCGTGGCGCTGGGCACCTGCGTGGGCCGCTCGCGGCGGACGGGCCTGCGGCGCTGGGCGGCGGAGTTCCTGCCGGTGGCGATCCGGGCCGTCGCCGAGACGACGAGCCCGCGGGCCTGGGCGCTGGCGGTGATCGGCATCGACCGCTACCTGGAGCGGTTCGGTGGCGACCGGTTCGCGACCGCCATCCGCGACGGCCTGGGAGTCCGGCTTCTGACCCTCCGGCAGTCGGTGGCCGACCATGACTGGCCCTGGTTCGAGGACATCCTGACCTACGAGAACGCCCGACCCTGCGAGGCGCTGATCGTGCTTGGCAAGTCGGGCGGCTACGCCGAGGCCGGCCAGACGGGCCTGGGGATGCTGCGATGGCTCGACGGCGTGCAGCGGTCGCCCGGCGGCTGCTTCCGGCCGATCGGCTGCCGCGGCTTCTACCCGCGGGGCGGCGAGCCGGCGGCGTTCGACCAGCAGCCGATCGAGGCGGAGGCCACGGTCTCGGCGGCGCTGGCCGCTTGGCGGGTCTCCGGTCAGCGGGAGTGGCTCGACGCCGCGTGGCGGGCCTATGGCTGGTTTCACGGCCACAACGAACTGGGGATCAGGGTCTACGAGCCCATCCGCGGCGGCTGCCGCGACGGACTGCTCGAAGACCGCGTCAACGAAAACCAGGGCGCCGAGTCGACGCTGGCCCACCTGCAGGCGCTCGTCGAACTGGCGCTGGCCGCCGGGCGGGATCCGGGGCAGCCGTCGCCCGCCACGGTCGAAGGCGGCTGCGGCGCGCGGCCGACGCGGACGCGGCTGGCATCCCCATGAACGCCGCCGGGCAGGTGGGCGTGGTTCGAACGGGCATCCTCCTGCGGCCCAACAACGCCCGCGTGCTTTACCGGCCCTTCGAGCCGCCGAACCGGGAACGGGCGATGAAGATCGTGGCCCGGGTGATGGAGTTGGGCGAGCAGGAGGTGGCGCACCAGTTGGCCGTGGTGCTCTCGGAGTTCCACGGGCGGCACCAGCGGCTGCAGCAGTTCTTTCTCGCCCGGTTCGAGGCCGTGCGGCACCATCTCTTCACCGACCGGCCGCTCACGGAGAGTCGCAGGCAGCTGATCGGGGCGTACTTCACGCAGGAATACGCGCTCGAAAGCGCGGCCTTGTTTAATCCCTCGCTGGTCTGGCACACCGATCAGACCGGCGTGCCGGAGGGGTCGCGGCGGTTCATCCTCAGCCTCCGCGCGGTCGGGGAGGGGCACGTGTCGAGCGTCGGCTTTCGGTCGGGCATCGTGGGGGCCGACGGCCGGATCGGGATCGACCCGCCCACGGGCTTCGTCACGGCGCCCGCCGTGGTGGCGAACGCGCAGTACGACAAGGAACTGTTTCTGCGGAAGCTCGCCGAGCTCGGCGTGGTGGACAACGTGATGGGGATCGTGTTCGGCGAACTCGACGACCGGTTCACGCTCGGTGACCTGTCGGCGGCGACGGGCCGGGCCGCCCGCCGTCACCGCGGACGGCCCGGTGATTGGGAGCCCTACGAGCGGGCGATCATGGCGCTCGCCCGGGCCAACTACGAGATCGAGTGCGACCCCGCCTCCGACATCTCGGAACGGGTGATCTTCCCCTACTCGCCCGCCGAGACCAACGGCATCGAGGACGCCCGGTTCGTCCAGTTCGCCGAAGACGACGGGGCCGTGACCTACTGTGCCACCTTCACCGCCTTCGACGGCTCGGTGGTGCTCCCGCAGTTCGTCGAGACCGCCGACTTCGTCCGGTTTCGCGTCAGCACGCTCAACGGCCCCGGGATCGCGGGCAAGGGTCTGGCCCTCTTTCCCAGACGCATCCACGGCTCCTACGCGATGCTCTCCCGCCAGGACGGCGAGAACATCTTCTACATGGAGTCGGACATGCTCCACTTCTGGCACGCCAAGCGGCTGATCCTCAAGCCGACCGAGCCCTGGGAATACGTCCAGCTCGGCAACTGTGGCTCGCCGCTGGAGACCGAGGCGGGCTGGCTCGTGCTGACGCACGGCGTGGGGCCGATGCGAAAATACTCGATCGGCGCGGTGCTGCTGGATCTCGAGGATCCCACGCGGGTGATCGGCCGGCTGCGGGAGCCGCTGATCTCGCCCACCGAGAACGAGCGGGCCGGCTACGTGCCCAACGTGGTCTACTCCTGCGGGGCGGCGATCCACGCCGGCCGGCTGGTGATTCCCTATTCGATGAGCGATTACGTGACGGCGTTCGCGACCGTGTGCCTGGATGAACTGCTCGCGGCGCTCGCGGCGGGGCCGTGAGCCTGTTCGGCACGTCATGACACACGGGCTCGGGGTTGCCCATGCCATCTCGCGGGGCGCTCGCTCCGGCCTTCCGGGCCTCCGCTCGCTCGGAGGAAACGTCGCTTTGCCATCCTGGCTGCGCTCCGTTTCCTACGCCCGCTCCATGGCATGGACGCCCCCTCGCAGTCTTGGGACGCATTCGTGCTCGATTGGCCGTGAACTGATAACCTGCAAGCGTCCGGAGGCTCATCATGATGACCGCTGAGATCTCGCCCGGCTCCTGGTGGTGGCTCGATGCGGCCGGGCTCGAGCGGCTGATCGCCGCGCTCGCCGGCGCGGGCTACCGCGTGGTCGGGCCGCAGGTGGCCGACGGGGCGATCGTGATTCGTGACCTCGCGTCGGCTCGCGAGCTGCCCACCGGCTGGCTCGACGAGCAGGACGGCGGCCATTACCGGCTGCGTCACGATCCTGCGGCCGGCACGTTCGACCACGTGGTGGGGCCGCACTCGCTCAAGAACTTCCTGTTTCCCGCCCGGGAGGCGCTTGCGCGGTTCACGCGGGACGGCGGGTCGTGGTCGCAGGAGGAGCTGGCCCGTGACGAACCGCCGCTGGCGGTGATCGGCGTGCGGGCCTGCGACCTAGAGGCCCTCCGGATCCAGGACCGCGTTTTCATGGGGGGCGAGCACGTCGATCCGGCCTACGCGGCCCGCCGCGAGAAGCTGTTCGTGGTGGCCGTGAACTGCCGCCGCGCGGTCGCCACCTGCTTCTGCCATTCGATGGGCTGCGGCCCGGCCGCCACCCACTCGTTCGATCTCGCGCTCACCGAGCACGGCGGCGGTGCCGCTCCAGCACGGTTCGCCTGCGAGGTGGGCTCGGCCCGCGGTGCCGAGATCCTGGCGTCGCTCGGCGGCCCGCTGACCGCCTGCATGACCGAGGAGGTGGCGGCGGCCAGGGAGGTGCCCGCGGAACTCGCCGCGCGAATGCATGCCCGCCAGGCCGAGCCGGGGCAGCCGCGGCCCCGCAGCCTCGACACGGAGGGCATCCGCGACCTGCTCTTCGACAACCTCGAACACGCCCGCTGGGACGAGGTGGCGAGCCGGTGTCTCTCCTGCACCAACTGCACGCTCGTCTGCCCGACCTGCTTCTGCGCGAGCGTCACCGAAGTGGCCGACCTCTCCGGCGACCACGTGGACCGCGAACGGCAGTGGGCGAGCTGCTTCACGCTCGATCATGGGAAGATCCACGGCCACAGCGTGCGGAGTTCGACGGCCTCGCGGTACCGGCAGTGGCTCACCCACAAGCTCGCGGGCTGGATCGACCAGTTCGGCACGTCCGGCTGCACCGGCTGCGGCCGTTGCATCACCTGGTGCCCCGTGGGCATCGACATCACCGTGGAGGTGGCGGCGATCCGTGCCGCCCCAGGGGCGCCGCCGCAGCCGGGAGGCGGGGCATGAATCCGGCCACCGCGACCGACCCCTGGCGGTCGCACCCGGCCCGAATCGCGGGGATCACGCCCGAGATTCCGGGCGTGCGCACCTACCACCTCGAGTTTCGTGACGCGGCCGTCCGCGACGGCTACCGGTTCGCCGCCGGGCAGTTCAACATGCTGTATCTCCCGGGTATCGGCGAGGCGGCGATCTCGATTTCCTCGGATGCGGCCGCGCCGCGGCGGCTCGCCCACACGATCCGCGCCCTCGGCAACGTGACCGACGCCCTGGCCCGGCTCGGGGTGGGGGACGAGATCCTGCTGCGCGGGCCGTTCGGCCGGCCGTGGCCCCTCGGGCCGCTCCGCGGCAGGCACGTCGTGGTGGTGGGGGGCGGGCTCGGCCTGGCCTCTCAGCGAGCCGCCATCTACGAGATGCTGCGGCAGCGGGGCCACTATGCCGGGGTGACGGTCCTGCACGGCGGCAAGACGCCGGCCGGACTGTTCTATGCCGCGGAATACGAGGCCTGGCGGGCAGCCGGCATCGACGTTCGGCCCGCGGTGGACGAGGGTGACGCGTCCTGGAGCGGGCCCGTCGGACTGGTGACCGACCTGTTTTCGGGCCTCGAACTCGACCCGACGAACGCCGCCGTGCTCTGCTGCGGGCCCGACCCGATGATGACCGCCGTCGCCCGCGCCGCCGCCGGCCTCGGCATCGCCGCCCGAGACGTCTACGTGTCGCTCGAGCGCAACATGGCCTGCGCGGTGCGGCACTGCGGGCTCTGCCAGTTCGGGCCCCACTTCGTCTGCCAGGACGGCCCGGTGTTCGCCTATGATTCGATCGCGGCGTTTCTCGCGGTTCCGCACCTCTAGCGAGCCGGTCATGGCCACGAAGCCCAGCCTCGCCGTGTTCAAGTTCGCCTCCTGCGACGGCTGCCAGCTGCAGCTGCTCGACGCCCAGTGCAAGCTGCTCGCGATCGCCGACCGGGTCCGGATCGAGCACTTCCTCGAGGCGAGTTCGCACGTGGTGCCCGGGCCCTACGACGTGGGGCTCGTGGAGGGCTCCATCTCGACGCCGGAGGACGTCGAGCGGATCCGCGAGATCCGCCGCCAGTGCCGGTTTCTCGTGACCATCGGCGCCTGTGCCACCGCCGGCGGGATCCAGGCCCTGCGGAACTGGGGCAGGATCGACGAGTTTCTCGGGGCCGTGTACGCCTCGCCCGACTACGTCGCCACGCTGGCGACCAGCACCGCGATCGCCGACCACGTGCCGGTGGACTTCGAGCTGCGGGGCTGCCCGATCGACACGCGGCAGCTCGTGGAGTTGATCACGGCGCTCGTGCTCGGCCGCAAGCCGCACGTGCCGGGTCACTCCGTGTGCGTGGAGTGCAAGGCGCGGGGCACCGTCTGCGTGACCGTGGCCAAGGGCATTCCCTGCCTCGGACCGGTGACGCAGGCGGGCTGCGGGGCGATCTGCCCGGCGTACGACCGCGAATGCTTCGGCTGCTACGGCCCCGCCGAGGCGGTGAACCTCGTGAGCCTGACCGGCTTCTACGAGGCGCGGGGCACGCCGCGGCCGGAGCTCACCAGGCTCGTGCGATCGTTCAACGGCTACGCCCCCGCGTTTCGCGCCGAGAGCGACCGGCTGGAGGGGGAACGAGCATGAAGATTCGTACCGCCGCTCCTGCACAACCCTGGGCAGCGAGGGGTTGCCCGTGCCAATCGAGCGGCGTAGGAAACCGAGCGCAGCAGGATTGCGAAGCGAGGTTTCCTTCGAGCGACCGGAGGGCAGGATGCCCGCAGGGAGCGTCCGGCGAGATGGCACGGGCAAGCCCTCGCGTGGCGTGCCAGAGGATGGTCCGCAGGTGTACCGAGCTACGAGTGCACCATGAGTGATCCCGTCGTGCGCACGATTTCGGTCAAGGCCCTGGCCCGGGTCGAGGGGGAAGGATCGCTCCGGATCCGCTTGGCTGACGGCCGCGTCGAGATCGCCGAGTTCTCGATCTACGAGCCGCCCCGGTTCTTCGAGAAGCTCGTGCAGGGCCGGGCGATCCGCGAGCTGCCCGACCTCGTGGCCCGGATCTGCGGCATCTGCCCGGTGGCGTATCAGTTGAGCGCGTGCCAGGCCGTCGAGCGGGCGCTCGGCATCGTCACCACGCCGGCGATCGCGGCCCTGCGGCGGCTGCTCTACTGCGGCGAGTGGATCCAGAGCCACGCGCTCCACATCCATCTCCTCCACGCCCCCGACTTCCTCGGTCACGAAAGCGGCCTCGCGCTCGCGAAGGTGGCCCCCGAACTCGTCGAGCGGGGCCTGCGGCTCAAGGCGCTCGGCAACCGGATCATGGAGGTGGTGGGCGGGCGGGCCGTTCACCCGATCAACGTCGCCGTGGGGGGCTTTCATCGGGCCCCCGATCCGGCGGCGATCCGCGGCCTCGTGCCCGACCTCGAGTGGGGCCTCGCCGCCGCCGAGGCGGTCGTGCGCGAGACGAGCCGGTTCGAGTTTCCCGACTTCACGCGGCACTACGAGTGCGTCTGCCTGCGGGCCGCCGGCGAATACCCGATGAACCACGGCCGGGTGATCTCCTCCGGCGGCCTCGACATCGACGTGGCCGACTATGAGCATCACTTCCAGGAGCGGCAGGTGCCCTGGAGCACGGCGCTGCAGAGCGTGATGCTGCCCGAGGAAAAGCCCTACCTGTGCGGGCCGCTCGCCCGGCTCAATCTCTGCTTCGACCAGCTGCCGCCGCGGGCCCGCGCGGCCGCCGAGGCGAGCGGCATCCCGCTGCCGATCAGCAACTCCTTCCAGAGCATCGTGGCCCGGGCGATCGAGATCGTGGCGGCCTGCGAGGAGGCGATCCGGATCGCGGCGACGCACGCCGACAAGCCGATTTCCCCCTGCCGCGTCGAGGCGGAGCCCCGCCCCGGCGTCGGCTGCCATGCCACGGAGGCGCCGCGGGGTCTGCTCTACCATCGCTATGAGTTGGGCGGCGACGGCCTCGTGAAGGCCGCCGTGATCGTGCCCCCCACGTCCCAGAACCAGGGGCAGATCGAGGCCGACCTGAAGGATATGCTGCCGGGCGTGCTCGATCGCGACGACGACGACGTGCGGCACCGTTGCGAGCACCTGATCCGGAACTACGACCCGTGCATCAGCTGTGCGACGCATTTTTTGCAGCTCGAGATCGAACGGGAGCCAGGACGGTGACGGCAACAAGAATCGATCCAGTCGCGAGCGACGTGCTGGTGGTGGGGGGCGGGATCGTGGGGCTGGCCTTCGCCTGGGAGGCGGCCCGCCGCGGGCTCTCCGTGCGGCTGCTCGAGCGGTCGCGGGCGGCCCACGGGGCGAGCATCCGCAACTTCGGCATGATCTGGCCGATCGGCCAGCCGGCCGGTCGGCGTCACGAGCTGGCGATGCGCAGCCGAGCGCGGTGGCTCGAACTGCGGGAGGCCGGAGCGATCTGGGCCGCCGAGTGCGGCAGCGTGCACGCCGTCTGCGAGGAGGACGAGGCACGGCTGCTCGCGGAGTTCGCGGAACGGGCCGGCCCGGCGGGGATTCCCTGTGAGTTGCTCGGCGGCGAGGAAGCGCGGCGACGATTTCCCGCGCTCTCCCGCGGCGTGCGGGCGGCCCTCTGGAGCCCGACGGAGCTGGTCGTCGATTCGCCTCGGGCGATCGGACAGGTTGCGGCCCACCTCGCGGCCAGCCGCGGGGTCGATGTCCGCTTCGGCACGACCGTGACGGCGATCGCGATGCCCGAGGTGCGCACGGCCGCCGGCGAGCGGTTCACGGCGCAGGAGGTGTTCGTCTGCGGCGGCGCCGACTTCGAGTCGCTGTTTCCCGAGGTCTGGGCGGCGTCGGGCGTCCGCCGCTGCAAGCTCCAGATGATGCGAACGGTCCCGCAGCCGGGGGGCTGGCGGCTGGGGCCCCACGTGGCCGGCGGCCTGACGCTCGCCCACTACGCGGGCTTCGAAGGCTGCCCGTCGTTGCCGGCGGTGCGCGGGCGGTTCGCCGAGCAACATGCCTTCCACGTGGCCGCGGGCATCCACGTGATGGCCTCGCAAAACGACCGGGGAGAGGTGATCCTGGGCGACTCCCACGATTACGGGGACTTCACGAGCCCGTTCGACTCCGCGGCGATCGACGACGCGATCCTCGACTACGCGCGGCGGATGCTCGACCTGCCCGACTGGACGATCGCCGAGCGGTGGCACGGCGTCTACGCCAAGAGCGACACCGATCCCTGCTTCATGGCGGAGCCCCAACCGGGCTGCACGATCGTGGGCTCGCCGGGCGGGGCGGGCATGACGCTGTCCTTCGGGGTGGCAGCCGACTGGTGGGAGCGACGCGACGGCCACCGGCCGGCCGCGCCCGCGGCCGCCGCCACCTGAATCAGCCGCCCGCCGCCGCGATCGCCTCGGCGACCGTCTTGCGGCCGAGTGGCTTTCGCTCGCCGAAGGGGCCGTCGGCGCTGCCCTTGGGCCAGGTGTCCGGGTCGGCGTATCGACCGTCGTCGCCCAGCTCCCGTTGGAGCCGCGCGATCTCCGCCCGGAGTTCCCCGAACACCTTCGCCACCTCGGGCACGCCGGCCTCCGCCGGGTCGAAGAGCAGGTTGTGCTGCTCGGTGGGATCTTTCACCAGGTCGAACAGTTCCCAGGCGTCCTTCTTCCAGTAGTGGATCAGCTTGTGGGTGGCCGTACGGACGCCGTAATGGGCCCGCGTGTCATGGTGGCCGGGGTCATGGTAATAGCGGTAGTAGACGGTCGTGCGCCAGTCGGCCGGCCGCTCGCCGCGGAGCAGCGGCGCGAGGCTCCTGCCCTGCATGGAGTCGGGGATCGGCAGGCCGGCCAGGCCGAGGAACGTCGGGGCGAGGTCGACGTTGGCCACGAACTGCTCGGGCGTCACGCCCGCCTTGATGCCCGGCCCGCGGGCGAGCAGCGGCACCCGCAGGCCCGGCTCGTACATGAACCGCTTGTCGTACATCCCGAGATCGCCGAGATACCAGCCGTTGTCGGCCGAATAGATCACGATCGTGTCGTCGGCCAGCCCGGCGGCGTCGAGATGATCGAGCAGCTTGCCGACGTTGTCGTCGACGCCCTGCACGCAGGCCAGGTAGTCCTGCATGTACCGCTGATACATCCACTTCACGAGTTCGGTGCCGGCGAGGCCCGCGGGCGGCGGCTGCTTGAGGTCGTTGCGATTCAGGTCGCGGGCGATCGTCTGCCGATTCTCCGGCAGGGCCGCCGGTCGGGTGGCATAGTCGTCCCAGAGCGTGGCCGGCTCCGGGATCACCGCACCCTCGAACTTCGCCTTGTTCCGCTCGTCGGGCTGCCAGTTTCGGTGCGGCGCCTTCTGGTGGACCATCAGGAAGAAGGGCTTGTCCTGCGGCCGGGTCTTCAGGAACTCGATCGCCAGGTCGCCCGTGATGTCGGTGCAGTGCCCCTCGATCGTCAGGGCGTGGCCCGACACGAGGAACTGCGGGTTCCAGTAGCTGCCCTGGCCGGGCAGCACGATCCAACGGTCGAAGCCGGTGGGATCGCTGCCGAGATGCCACTTGCCGATGATCCCGGTGTGGTAGCCGCCCGCCTGCAGCCGCTTGGCGACGTGATCGCAGGAGCCGTCGAACCGGTTGAAGACGGGCACGCCGTTCTTGTGGGAATACTGGCCGGTCAGGAGCGTGGCCCGGCTGGGCGTGCAGATCGAGTTCGTCACGAAGGAGTTGGTGAACCGGGCTCCGCCGGCCGCGAGCCGGTCGAGGTGGGGCGTCTGGTTGACCTTCGATCCGTAGGCCGAGATCGCGTGCTGGGCGTGGTCGTCGGAAAAGATGAAGAGAATGTTGGGCCGCTTGGGGGCGTCGGCCACGGCGAGGGCGGGCACCAGGCAGGCGAGCGTGGCGAGCAGGGTGCGGATCATGCGGGTTCCCTCTCGTGGCGACTGGACTTGCGGATTCTCGGCGGCGGGTGGATCGGTGTCAAAACGTCTGCTCTGCGGGCTCGGGGTTGCCCGTGCCCTCTCGCTGGACGTTCACTCCGGCCCTCCAGGCCTCCGCTCACTGCGTGTCCGCTCGCTTCGGCATCCTGCCTGCGCTCGCTTCCACAGCTCGCTCGAGGGCACGGGCAACCCCGAGCAGCCCAACGGTTGAGGTGGTGCCGCATCGATTCGTCTGAACGCCCGTTGCGTGCCAAATCGCTCACGAACACGGCCGCCCGGAGGTGCGGCCGCCGGGCGGAGGCCCGGCAAGGCGGCAAGGGCCAGGGATGGCCTTTCCGCCGTGAAGCCTGAGGGCACGGGCAACCCCGAGCAGCCCAACGGTTGAGGTGACGGAAGGTGACGCCCTATCGATTCGCCTGCAGGGCCGCGGCGCGGCGCTGGTGGCGGGGGCGGATCACGTCGGTCGCGAGGCCGAGCCGTTCGAGGAGCAGGATCACGTACCAGGTGCCGTCGATCTCCCACCAGCGGTGCTGCACGCTGGCGCTGGCAGGATCGTGGTGGTGGTTGTTGTGCCAGCCCTCGCCCATCGCCACGAGCCCCACGAACCAGTTGTTGCGGCTGTCCTCGCCCGTCTCGTAGGTGCGATAGCCGAACAGGTGCGTCAGCGAGTTGACGCTCCACGTGATGTGCCAGACGAGCACCGTGCGGACATACACGCCCCACACCAGCCAGCTCGCGGCCAGTTGCAGGCCGTGGGCCCAGTCGCCGCCGGTGAGGCGGCCGACGGCCAGCCCGGCGCCGGCGAAGCAGGCGGCATGGATCGCGTAGATCCCGAGGATCGCCAGCGGATGCCGCTCGAGCCAGCGGTAGTAGTCGTCGGCGAGGATGTCGCGGACATACTTGTCGAAGAAGGCGTAGGTGCGGCGGTCGGGGGCGCGGCGAAACAGCCAGCCGGCATGCGACCAGCCGATGCCGTCGCGGGGGGAGTGGGGGTCGAGCTCGTCGTCGGAGTGGACGTGGTGGAGCCGGTGGTTGGCGACCCAGCGGGCGGGCGTGTCTTCCAGGGAGCAGAGGGCGATCGTGGCCAGCGACCGCTCGAGCCCGCGCGAGACCTTGAGGCTGCGGTGCGCGAGCAGCCGGTGGTAGCAGAGGTTGATGCCGAGCGTGCCGAAAACGAGCGTGCCCGCGAGGGCGAGCGCGAGCCCCGACCAGCTGAAGCACCAGGGGATCAGCGCCAGGCCCGCCAGCAGGTGGACCGTCACGATCGGCACCAGATATTCCCAGTGCGTGCCGTGACGCGGCACCGCGTGGTCATTGACGGCGATGGACACGGGAGAGTTCCACGAGGGGAGCGGACGACAGAAAACGCGTCGTCGCCCATGCGGGATCGCGTGCCCGCAACATCATCGCCTGTGCCCGGGGATTTTCGCAACCCTGTGGCGATTCAAGCGGACGTTTGTGCCGCCGGCGCGCTACCGATGGTGTCGGTCACGCAGACCCTGCGGCCGTGTCAACAGATTCTGGGGAGCTGCTCGCCGAGCGGCAGCGGGATGATCCGGCTGCCGCCGATGGCCGTCCGCACCGCCACGAGGCCCGGGTGCTCGGCCACGATCCGCCCGAGCACCGTGGCGTGGCGGCCGAGGTCATGGGCCCGCAGCGCGTCGAGGACGGCCGCGGCCGAGCCGGCGGGCACCACGGCCAACAGCTTGCCCTCGTTGGCGACCTGGAGCGGGTCGAGGCCGAGGATCTCGCAGGCGCTGGCGACCACGGGTGAGACGGGGATCGCCCGCTCGTCGATCTCGACGCCGAGCCGGGCGGCGCCGGCGATCTCGTTGAGGCTCGCGGCCACGCCGCCGCGGGTCGGGTCGCGGAGCATGCCCACGCCCGGGGAGGCGGCGAGGATCGCGGCCACCAACCCGGCAAGCGGCGCCGTGTCGCTGGCGATGGCGGCCTCGAACCCGAGCCCCTCGCGGACGCTCATGATCGCCATCCCGTGATCGGCGAGCGTGCCGCTCACGATCACCGCGTCGCCGGGCCGGATCCGATGCGGGCCGAGGTCGACGCCCGGGGGCACGATGCCGATCCCGGCCGTGGTGATGGTGAGCCCGTCGCCGCGTCCGCGTTCGACCACCTTCGTGTCGCCGGTCACGATCGTCACGCCCGCCATCCTCGCGGCCGCCGCCATCCGGGCCACGATCGCGGCCAGGTCGGCGATCGCCAGGCCCTCCTCCAGGATGAAGGCCGCCGAGAGCCAGAGCGGATCGGCCCCGCTCATCGCGAGGTCGTTGACCGTGCCGTTGACGGCGAGCTCGCCGATCGAGCCGCCGGGAAAGACGAGCGGCCGAACGACGAAGGAGTCGGTCGAAAAGGCGAGCCGGCCGCCTCCCGCCAGCCGCGGGCCGAGGTCGAGGACGCTCGAGTCGCCGAGCCGGTCGAGCACGGGGTTGCCGAAGGCCGGCAGGAAGATGTGCTCGACGAGATCGCGGGACAAGGCCCCGCCACCGCCGTGGCCCATCACGATCTGCGGCCGGTCGCGAAGGGGGGCCGGGCAGGTGAAGCCCGCGACGTCGGGCGGCGTGTCTCCTGCCATCACGTCCGCCCGGCGTGGTAGTAGGCCGCGCAGGCGCCCTCCGTCGACACCATCGTCGCCCCCAGGGGCGTCCGCGGGGTGCACTCCTTGCCGAAGGCAGGGCACTGGTTCGGCTTGAGCGCGCCCTTGAGCACCTCGCCGCTTTTGCACAGGGGCGACTCCACGGCCGTGATGCCACGCACGTCGAACCGTTGCTCGGCGTCGAACTCCGCATAGGCGTCGGCCAGCCTCCAGCCGCTCGCGGGGATCACGCCGATGCCCCGCCAGGCCCGGTCGACCGCGGCGAAGACCTCGCCGATCACGGCCTGCGCCGGCTCGTTGCCCCGCTCCGTGACCACCCGCGGGTAGGCGTTTTCGAGTTCGTGCCTGCCGGCCTCCAGCTGCACGACCGCGCGGCGGATGCCCTCGAGCAGGTCGAGCGGCTCGAAGCCGGTCACCACGATCGGCACCCCGAACTCCCGGGCCAGCGGCGGATACTGCCAGGTGCCCATCACGCTCGAGACGTGGCCCGCCGCCAGGAAGGCGTTCACGCGGTTGCCCGGCGACCGCATGATCGCCCGGATGGCCGGCGGCACCAGCACGTGGGAGACGAGCAGGGAAAAGTTGGGCAGCCGCTCGCGGGCCGCCAGCTTCACGGCCATCGCATTGGCCGGCGCCGTGGTCTCGAAGCCGATGGCGAGAAACACGACCTGCCGCTCCGGGTGGGCCCGGGCGAGCGCGACGGCGTCGAGCGGCGAGTAGACCACGCGGACGTCGCCGCCCGCGGCCCTGACGGCGAACAGATCCTCGCAGGAGCCGGGCACGCGGAGCATGTCGCCGAACGAGCAGAGCGTGACGCCCGGCCGGCGGGCGATCGCCAGCGCCTTGTCGATCGTCTCGAGCGGCGTCACGCAGACCGGGCAGCCCGGCCCATGGATCAGCTCGACCTCGGGAGGCAGCAGCTGGTCGAGGCCGTGGCGGATGATCGAGTGGGTCTGACCGCCGCAGACCTCCATGATCGCCCAGGGGCGGGTCACGATCCGGCCGATCTCGGCGGCCAGTCGCCGGGCGGTGTCGGCGTCGCGGTATTCGGCGAGGTGTTTCATGGGGGCGGCTGCACGGGCTCGTCGCTCTCCCGCAGTTCGGCCAGGCCCGCGGCGAGGATTCCGAGCTCGGCGAAGGTGCGGAGCGTCTCTCGGGCCGAGGCCTCGTCGATCCTCGAGATCGCGAAGCCGACGTGCACGAGCGCGTAGTCGCCCACGGCGATCTCGGGCAGGTAGGCGAGGCAGACGTCCTTGACCACGCCGCCGAAGTTCACCCTGCCCATGAGCGTGCCGTCGTCGTCGCGGATCGACTCGACCTTTCCAGGGACGGCAAGGCACACGCTTCAGGTTCCTGTGGCGGCCGTCGAAGCCGCCGCGAGTTCCGCCCGCAGTTCATTCGCGAGGCGGGCGACGGCGTCGGCCACCGGCGGCGAGAGCCCGCTTCCCGGGGCGAACTCGCCGCCCTCGACGAGCCGGACGGAGATCGGCGGCAGCGGCTGCTCGCCGCTCATCGCGCGGGTCAGCCGCAGCGCGTCGATCCAGCGAACCGCATGCGTGTCGAGGGGGCCGGCCGCGGGAATCTCCGCGAGCTCGTCGGCCGAGAGGCTGAGGAGCGAGCCGGGGAGGCGTCCCGATCGGCAGGCATCGACGAGGATCACCCGGGTCGCCCCGCGCATGCCCAGGACGACGTCGACGCCGCTCGTGCCGGCGTCGATCGCGGTCACGCCCGGCGGCAGGCCCGCCTCGAGGAGCAGCCGCACGCACTCGGGCCCGGCCCCATCGTCGCCCCGCAGCGCGTTGCCACAGCCGACGACGACCACGTCGTGTCGCGGCTCCGTGACCGCCGTGGGGCAAGTGTCGTGCGGCATGTGGTTTTCCGTATCCGAAATCCATCCACCCGGCTCATTATCGCACACCGTACCGGCCGAGCCGCGGCATTGCTCACGCGGGCCCCCGGCCCGCATCCCCGGGCTCGCGCCCGGGGCTTCTATACTGGCCCGGAGGTGAGGCCATGCACGAACTCTCGATCGCGATGCGGGTGATCGATCTGGCCGCGGGTCACCTGCGGGCCGCGGGTGGCGGCCGGGTCGCGGCCGTCCGGCTGCGGGTCGGGCGGCTGGCGGGCGTCGTGCCCGACGCCCTGCGGTCGGCCCTGGCCATGGCGGCCCGGGGCACGGCGTTCGAGGCCGCGGCGATCGAGATCGACGAGGTGCCCGTGCGGATCTGGTGCCCGGCATGCGAGCGGGAGGTCGATCTGCCGGGGCTCGTGCCCCTCGCGTGCCCCGCGTGCGGCACTCGCAGCGGCGACGTGCGGGGTGGACACGACCTCGAACTCGAGTCGCTCGCGCTTGTCGACGAGGCGGAGGAAGCGGCATGAACGGGCCCCGCATCCTCGAGGTGCGCACGAAGATCCTCAAGGCCAACGACGAGCTCGCCCGCGCGATGCGCCGCGAGTTCGAGCGGGTCGGGCTGCTGGTGGTCAACCTGGTGTCGAGCCCGGGCACCGGCAAGACGAGCTTCCTGAAGGAGACGCTCGTGCGGCTCGGGGGCCGGGGCGAGGCCTGTGCCGCGGTGGTGGGAGACCTCGAGACCGACAACGACGCCCGGCGGCTCGCCACGAGCGGCGTGCCGGTGCGGCAGATCAACACGCATGGCCTCTGCCATCTCGAGGCCGACATGGTGGCGAAGCATCTCGAGGGCTGGGACCTGGGCGGCCTGCGGTATCTGTTCATCGAGAACGTGGGCAACCTCGTCTGCCCGACGAGCTGGGATCTCGGCGAATCGGTCCGGCTCGCGCTGCTCTCCGTGACCGAGGGGGAGGACAAGCCGCTCAAGTATCCCGGACTCTTCAACACGGCCGACGTGGCGGCGCTCACGAAGCTCGATCTGGCCGCGGCCTGCGAGTTCGACCGCGACCGGGCCCGGGCCAACATCGACGCCGTGCGGCCGGGGATGCGGGTGTTCGAGACCTCGGCCAAGACGGGGGCCGGCCTCGACGAGTGGCTCGCCTATCTTGCCGAGCGGCGGGCCGCGCTCACGGCGGGCTGACCACGGCTGCGGCGAGGCGATCGCGGGCCAGCACGGCCTGCCCGAGGGCGAGGCCCCCGTCGTTGGGCGGCACGAGATGATGGAGGACCGCGTCGCGGCCCGCGTGCCGCAGCCGCCCGAGAGTGTGCTCGACGAGCAGGGCATTCTGGAACACGCCGCCGGTGAGGCCGACGGCGGGTGAGTCCGGGGCGAGTCGATTCCGCACGTCGTCGATCAGGCATGCGACGGCCTGATGAAAGCCCGCGGCGATCGCCGGCGTCGGCGTTCCGGCGAGCACCTCGCCGACGATCCCTTTTACGACCGGCCTCCAATCGGCCGCGAGGCACGCCGACTGCCCGTCGACCGCGAGCCCGAAGCGGAACCGGTCGGCGGCCGGGGCGGGGCAACGGGCGGCCTGCGATTCGAGCCAGAGTGCCGCCTCGGCTTCGAACGTGACGCCGGCCGGGCCGCCGACGAGCGCCGCCGCGGCGTCGAACAGCCGCCCCATGCTCGTGGTGGGTGCGCAGGCAAAGCCGCGATCGAGCTGCTGTCGCAACAGCAGCTTCTCCCCGGCCGCCGCGGCCCGCACCGCCGGCAGCCGCTCATCCCACGGCAGGCCCGCGGCATGGAGCAGGGCGAGGCCCGTGCGCCACGGATGCCGGATCGCCGCGTCGCCACCGGGCAACGGGAAGGGGGCAAGGTGCGCGGCCCGCCGGAGGCCGTCGTCGGTGACATGAAAGAACTCGCCGCCGGCGATGGTTCCGTCGGGCCAATAGCCCGTGCCGTCGAAGCAGGTGACGAGGCAGGGGCCCTCGGGCGGCGGCACGGCGGCGCCGAAGTGTTCCGTCAGCAGCGCCGCCACGTGGGCCTCGTGGTGCTGCACCTTCACGAGTGGGATGCCCCGCTTGGCGGCGAACCGCCGGGCCCAGTCCGCGGAGAGGTAGCCCGGGTGAAGATCGGCGACGATCGCGACGGGCTGCGCCTGGAACAGCCGCAGGAGATGCCCGGTGGCCCGCTCGATCGCGGCGAGGGTCTCCAGGTTTCCCAGGTCGCCGATGTGCTGGCTCATGATGGCCCGGTCACCCACGGCCAGGCAGAGCGCGGCCTTGAGCTCGCCGCCGACGGCGAGGATCGTCGGCCCGTCGGCGGCGAGCCGGACGGGCAGCGGCGCATGGCCCCGCGACCGCCGGATGGGCAGGGGCGCTCCGGCCACGCACCGCACGACGGAGTCGTCGCAGGGCACGAGGATGTCGCGATCATGGAGCAGGAAGCCGTCGGCGATCGACGCGAGCCGCCGCACCGCGTCCTGGTTGTCGGTGGCGATCGGTTCTTCGGCGAGGTTGCCCGAGGTCATCACGAGCGGCGGCAGGCCGGCGGCGACGAGCTGGTGGAGCGGCGTGGCCGGCAGCATCACGCCGAGAAGTTCACTCGCGGGTGCCACCGCCTCCGCGGGTACAACCGCCTCCGCGGGTGCCACCGCCTCCGCGGGTGCGCCGGCGGCGGTGGGGCCCTCGCCGGTTGGCCTGCGCACGAGCACGATCGGCCGCTCGGGACCGGTGAGCAGCCTGGCTTCCTGGTCGGCAACCTCGGCGAAGCGGCGGGCCGCGTCGAGATCGATCGCCATCACGGCGAACGGTTTCGCGGGTCGCCGCTTCCGCTCGCGCAGGCGGGCGACGGCTGCGGCGTTCGTGGCGTCGCAGGCGAGGTGGAAGCCACCGAGTCCCTTGAGCGCGAGAATGCCGCCGCCAGCCAGGAGGTTGCGGGCCGCGGCGATGGCGGCGGATGAATCCGCCGTGGCAGACGGAAGCACGGCGGGCACGGTCTCGGGAAGGTCGCCGGCGAGACGGATGAACCAGGCTCGCGGCCCGCACTCGGGGCAGGCGATGGGCTGGGCGTGGAACCGGCGGTCGCCCGGATCGGCGTATTCCGCCGCGCACCGCGGGCACATCGCGAAGCCCTCCATGGTCGTGGCCGCACGGTCGTAGGGCAGCCGTTCGATGATCGTGAACCGCGGGCCGCAGTCGGTGCAGGTGATGAAGGCATGGCCGTGGCGGCGGTCGGCAGGGTCTTGCATCTCGGCCAGGCACGCCGCGCAGGTGGCGACGTCGGCGGGCACGAGCGTGCGCGGGGCGTGGCCGCCCGCGGTCTCGAGGATCCGGAACCAGCCGGCCGGCTCCCCGAGCCGCGGTGAAATCTCCTCGGTGCCGATCCGGTGGACGACGGCCAGCGGCGGCGGCTCGGCCGCGAGGCTCGCCGCGAACGCCGCCACCGCGGGGGCCGGCCCTTGCACCTCCGCCACGACGCCGGCGGGCGTGTTCTCGACGAAGCCCGAGAGCCCCCGGCGGGTGGCCTGCCGCCAGACGAACGGGCGGAAGCCGACCCCCTGGACGACGCCGGTGATGGAGAGCCGCCTGCGGATCATCGGAGGCAAGTGTAGGCGGCTCGATTCGTCCACGGGTTCGGCTCCGAGCAGGCCCAACGCGGTCGTCCGTCCGTTACAGTTGCGAACCATGACCTCCCCACGCGACACACCGCCGGCCTGGTGGCGGGATTCCCGGGCGGCCCAACTCGTGCTCGTCGGCGGCCTGCTCGTTGCCAGCGGGTTGGCGCACGCGGTCGTATGGGCCGTGCTCGGTGGGCCCTGGGAGGGGCCGGTCACCTGGCGAAAGCCGATCCTGTTCGGAATCTCCGGCGGGCTGACGAGCCTGTCGTGCGCCTGGGTCTGGGCCATGCTCCCGGCACGGCGCGGCGATGCCTGGCTCGCCGCCGCCACCGCGTGGGCGCTGTTCGTCGAGGTCTTGCTCATCGACCTGCAGCGATGGCGGGGTGTGGCCAGCCACTTCAATCGCGACACGCCGCTCGACGGTTTTCTCTACGACGCGATGGGCGTCCTGATCCTGTTCGTGTCGGCGGTGATCCTCGACCTCACGGTTCGGCTGTTTCGCTCGCCGGCCGGCATGACGCCCGACATGCTGCTCGCCGCCCGGGCCGGCATGGTGTTTCTCGTGATCTCCTGCGGCCTCGGGATCTGGGTGAGCATCAACGGCGACCTGCGGACGGCCGAGGGGCTCGAGCCCGACCGCTACGGGGTCGCCGGCGTGCCGAAGTTTCCTCACGGCGTCGTCATCCATGCGATCCAGTGGCTCCCGGCCATCGCCTGGGTGGCCCGCATCGGCGGGCTCGGGTTGATCACCCGTCGCCGGCTCGTCGGAGCGGCCACCGGGGCCGGCGCGGCGCTGCTCGTCTTCGCGCTGACGCAAACCCTCGCCGGCCGGGGCCGATTCGAGCTGCCGGCCGCGGTGCAGGCGCCGGCGGCTCGATGAGTTTTTCGTGAGCGGTCGGCGGCGCTCAACGTTTCCTCATCCAGGCCCGCTACGGTCGCCGAGTCGGGAGGAAAGGGAATCGTCATCATCACGCTTCGTCGAGGTGGTCTCATGCCGAAATTCAGCCGTGCGCGTCGTCGCCCCCTGTCCGCCGCCGAGCGACTCGAGGGTCGGGCCCTGCTCGCTGCCGACCCGTTCTCGATCGCCGTGCTGCCCGACACGCAGTACTACTCTCAGAAGTATCCCGCGATCTTCAACTCCCAGACGCAGTGGGTGGTCGACAACCTCGCCAGCGAGCGGATCGCCTTCGTCACCCAACTCGGTGACATCGTGCAGAGCGGGGCCGGCGGCACGAACCGCAACGCCTTGCAATGGCAGCGGGCCGACGCCGCGATGGACCTGCTCGACGGCGACCGCGCGGTCAATCCCGATGGCCTCGTGGCCTACTCGGCGACGCTCGGCAACCACGACTACGACACCGTCTCCGACAAGCTCTCCGGAGCGTCTCGCTACCAGGAGTTCTTCGGTCCGGCCCGCTACGAGTCGCGGAGCTGGTACACCGAAGACTCGGGCATGCCCGGCAACCACGCCCAGGTCTTCATGGCGGGCGGCTACCGCGTGCTCCACATCACGCTGCAGTGGGAGCCGCTCGACGCCGACCTGGCCTGGGCCCAGCGGGTCGTGGCGGCACACCCCGGCATCCCCACGATCGTCTCGACGCATTCCTACCTCAACCCGCTCACGAAGGCCCGGCAGACGACGATCCAGGGCCGGAGCGCGGCCGGTGTGAATCCCGGCAACACCGGCGAGCAGGTGTGGCAGAAGTTCATCAGCGTCAACCCGCAGATCTTCCTGGTGATGAACGGCCACTTCCACAGCGACACCGGCTTCTGGCAGGTCTCGCGGAACGTCGCCAGCCAGCCCGTGGTCGAGATGACGATCGACTACCAGAGCCTGACGAACGGCGGCGACGGCTGGATGCGGCTGCTCACGTTCGACACCGCCTCCGGCCGGATCGACGTGAAGACGTTCTCGCCGTCCCTCGGCCGCGAGGACACGAGCCCGGCGCAGAAGTTCTCCGTGCCCTTCGACTTCGCGGGGCGGTTCGGCGCGCCGCTGCCCGAAGGGTTCCGGTCGAGCACGTTCCAGAACGGCCGGGTCGTGGGCGACCGCGTCTATGCCGGGGCGGTCGACACGCAGGTGCGGCAGGCCGCGCCGACGACCGCGTACGGAAGCGTCCCGACGCCGCTGCTCGTCGATGCGGCCGACGCCGGCAAGACCAACGCCAGCCAGACCCTGCTGAAGTTCGAGGACATCGTGGGAGCGGGCGCGGGGCGGATTCCGGCCGGAGCGAGAATCCTTTCGGCACGGCTCGTGGTCGAATCCACCGACTCGGGCGCCGGGGGCCGGCTGCATCGCGTGCTCACTTCCTGGACCGGGGCGGAGACCTGGAACACGTGGGTCGGGGGAGTGCAGGCCGACGGCGTGGAGGCGGCGGCGGCGGCGTCGGCGCAGGTGGGCGTCGCGGCCCGCACGCCGATCGTGCCGGTGCTGTCCGACCTGGAGATCGACGTCACCGCCGACGTGCAGGCCTGGGTGGGCGGCGGGGCGAATCACGGCTGGGCCTTCCTGCCCTGGGCCGGCGGCACGAACGGCTGGATGTTCACGCCCAGCGAGGCTGCTCGGCTCGGGTCGCGTCCGGCCCTCGAGGTGGACTGGCTGCCGCCGACAGCGTCCGTCACTACGTTCCAACAAGGCGTGAGTGGCTACACAGGCACGCTCGACACGATGATCCGGCCGGCGGCCGCGGCGACCCGGTTCGACACCGCCGCCACGCTCTGGGTGGACGGCCCGGTCGACAACGGGACGACGCAGACGCTGCTCGCCTTCGGCGACCTGTTCGGCTCGGGCACCGGACAGGTGCCGGCCGACGCCGTGATCGAGTCGGCGCGGCTCGTCGTGACGACGCCGGCGATCGTCGCCAACTCGCCGGGCGGCGGGGCCACGCTCCACCGCGTGCTCGCGGCGTGGACCGGCGCTTCGACCTGGTCCAAATCGTTCGGCGGCAACGGGGTGCAGACCGACGGCCAGGAGGCCGTCGCCGCTCCCGACGCCCGCACCGGGTCGGTGGCACGCGGCATCGCGAGCTTCGACGTCACCGCGAGCCTCAAGGCCTGGCAGGCCGGCGCGGCCAACCGTGGCTGGCTGCTCAACTCCGTGAACAGCGATGGCTGGGGCGTGGCTTCGGCGCAGGCCGAGGCGGTCGGCGAGCGGCCCCGGCTGGTGGTCACCTGGAAGCCCGCACCGGCGGCTCCCGTGGCTCCGGCTCCCGTGGCTGCCATCGCCCCGGTCGTTCCAGCCGACCCCCGGGCCTGGGCCGCTGTGGCCGCCTGGGCGGCACTGGCGAGCGATACGCCGGCCAGCGGTGAGCCGGCCACCGCCCGCCGTCGATCGGCCACACGCTGACCGCGAACCGCGGCGGCCGGTCGTGAGCCGCCCGGAGGCGTTCACGCCGCTACACTCGCGGGCGAGATGTCCGCACCGCATCCCGGCTCCCGGGCCGCCGCCACGATCGACGCGATCCTCGCCGCCGCCAGCGACGAGACCCGGGAGACGCTCCGCGTGCTCGGTGAACTGCTGGGCAACGAGCCGACGACGGCGATCTCGCCGACGCAGTTCGCGACCCGCCAGTTGGGCGTCGATTCGACCCAGCTGGCGGCCACCAAATACAACGGCCCCACGACCTCGCTGGCGGTGCTCGGCCACCTGCTGCGGCTGGAAATCGATCGCCATGGTCCGCGGGTGGTGATCGGATCGCCCGGCGAGGGGCAGCCCCCGACCTGGTCGCAACTCGACGTGGGCTCGGATGAGCCGCTGCCCGTCCCCGGGCGGATGATCGTCTTCTTTCCCGCCGGCACGCTCGCAAATGTGCCGCTGTGCATCCTGATCAATGACCGCCATTGGGAGCGGGAGTTCACGGTTCTCTCGGCGGCGGCGGCCAAGGAGCAGGCCGAGCGGATCCTGGCCGACTTCCGCGGACGCATGAAGTCGGCACTCAACCCGCTGCGGGGGCGTGTGCTCGAAGCCCGCGTGGACGACGGCTCCTTGAGGATCGGGGTCAGTCCCGGCCTGGCGGCGGAGCGGGCCGGGCTGATGCTCCCCGCGTTACTCTGGGCCGAGGTGGACGTATTCCTCGCCTCGGCCACGACCCGCCGTGATCTGCTCCGCTCGCTGGGGCTCGGCACCAACCGCGGGCTACTCGTGGCCGGGCCGCCAGGCGTCGGCAAGACGCACCTCGTGCGGGTGATCGCGGCGGAGCTGGCCGGGAGCTACACGACCATCCTCGCCGACGCCAACTCGATGCGGCACACGATCGCCGAGCTGTACGCGGAAAGCGACACCTTCGGGCCCACGCTCGTGGTGCTCGACGATATCGATCTCGTGCTCGGTCACCGTGACGGCTCCGGTCACAACAGCTCCCTGGCCGACTTCCTCTCGGCGCTCGACGGGGTGCGGCAGCGGGAAGACATTCTGACCGTCGCCACCACCAACGACCCCGGCTCGCTCGATCCGGCCGCGCAGCGGTCGAACCGGTTCGACACGGTGCTCACGCTCCCGATGCCCGACGCCCCGTGCCGCGCGCGGATCGTGGAGCGGCACCTTGGCCCACTTGGCCTCGGAATCGACTATGCCGAGGTGGCCGACGCGCTCGCTGGGGCGAGCGGCGCCGACGTCAAGGAGGTGATCCGCCGGACGGTGCTCGAGCATGGTGAGTCGTTCACCCAGGATCAGCTGCTGGACATCGCCGACTCGGGCCGCTGGCAGTCTGCGGTCGATCGTGGCCGCTACCTGGCTCCGCCCCCGCCGCAGCGCCGCAACCGGGCGAAGGGAGTGGATGCGTGAGCGCATCTGGGGTGCGAGTCGCCGGTGAGCGGTACCGGCTGGCGGGTCCTGGCCAAGGACGGCGCCCGCCGGGCCAATCCCACCTGGCCCGCCGACCGGCCCACGCAGCAGCTCGACCACGTGGCCGAGCGGGGGCTGCCGGAGTATTCCGTGGTGCACGACGTGATCGATGAGGTGGTCGCCAGCGACCATCGGCCGATCCTCGCGGTGTTCACCTTCGCGGTGAGGGCCGCGGCGGCCCCGGCGGACGTGCTGGAAAAGATCGGGTTCGACTTCGACGGGCTGGATGCGGATGGTCTGGCGGGCCCGCCAGACGGGAAGGTGTCGATCAGCTACGAGTTTCGGATCCCCGATACGCCGGAGCACCGTGCGGCAGTGCGGGCGATCGATCCGGAGATCGAGATCGCCGCCGGGCCGCGGGGTCGGGTCGATGCCGGCCCGGGCTTCGCCCTCTGCATCGGCTCGACCCACCAGCCCCGCCACCGGGAGATCCTGCTCGCTCTGGCGCGACTGCCGTTCGTGGAACGGATCGCCCGGTGTTTTTTCGAGTGACTCGCGGGATCGTGCAGGCCGAGGCCGTGCATGGCACAATGCCGGCATGCCGCTCGACTACGACCTCGCCGACAAGATCTTCCGGGTGAAGCCCGGTAAGACGTTTCGCCTCGCCGACCACGACCCCGGTTGGGCCGGCGACGAGGAGGTTTCCGAGAAGAAGCGGAAGGAGCGGGCGGCCGAGATCCTCGAGGAGAGCCGGACCGAACTCGCGACCACGCAGGAGCTGCTCTACGCCGCCGACACCTGGAGCCTGCTCGTCATCTTTCAGGCGATGGATGCGGCAGGGAAAGACGGCGCGATCAAGCACGTGATGAGCGGGGTCAACCCGCAGGGTGTCGAGGTCACGAGCTTCAAGCATCCGTCGTCCGAGGAACTCGACCACACCTTCCTCTGGCGGTGCATGAAGCGGCTGCCCGAGCGGGGCCGGATCGGGATCTTCAACCGCTCCTATTACGAGGAGGTGCTGATCGTCCGGGTGCACCCGCGGCTGCTCGAGGCCCAGCGGATCCCCGGGATCAAGCCCTGCGAGCAGGCTTGGCGCGACCGGTTCGACGACATCAACGCCTTCGAGCGGCACCTCACCCGCAACGGCACCAAGGTGGTGAAGTTCTTCCTCAACATCTCCCGCGGCGAGCAGCGGAAGCGGTTCCTCGACCGGATCGACGAGCCCGCCAAGCACTGGAAGTTTTCCGCGTCCGACGTCTCGGAGCGAGGCCACTGGGATGCCTACATGCAGGCCTACGAGGAGGCGATCGGCGAGACGAGCACCGAGCACGCCCCGTGGTACGTGATTCCGGCCGACAAGAAGTGGGTGAGCCGCGCGGCCGTCGCGGCCGTGCTCGCCGGCACGATCCGGGGGCTCGGCCTCGAGTGGCCCGCGGTCGACGCGGCGAAGAAGGCGGAGATCGCCGCCGCCCGCAAGAGCCTCGAGGCGGAGTGAGCGACGTGCCGGCGGGGCAAGACGAAGCCGGCCGGCGAGAGCGGCCTGCCGCATCGCCGCCGCCGATCGGCCGGCTCGCCTGGCGGGTGTTCGCGCCGCTCGACGCGGTGATCAACGTGGCGATCAACGCCCCGATCGCCGGGTGGCTGTTCGGCGGTCGAGACGACATTTCGCTCGCCGGCCCCTTCGGCCTGACCATGATGGCCCTGCCGATGACCGCGATTCTCGCGACCGCGACGACGTTCTTCGGCTTCTGGAACGCCGTGCGGGAGCGACGCGGAGGCCGAGCCTCGCCGCCGCTCTCTCGCGACGCTCGCTGGGTGCCGCGGGCGTGCGCCGAGGCGGTCGCCGCCGGGGCGTCGGCCGGAATCGTCGCGGTTGTGGCGGCCTGGGTGCTCGGCCGCGCGGCGCCCGATGTTCGCGTCGGGCCGGTCGGCGCGGTGCTGGCGATCGGCGGCTACGCGGCGGTGCTCGCGTTCTGGCTGCACGGCCGGGCCGTGGAACGTGGCGGCCGGCTGGGCGGGAGCAGGGCCTCGATTGCCGGGAGCGGGTGGGATAACTAGACTTCGAACGTCAGGAGAGAGCCCTTCGGGGCCGCCGAAGGCCGAACGCTCAGGCAAAAGTACTGACGCACATAACTGTTGGAGAGCGGTGCCGGGCCTGGCGGCCCGGCACCCACCGAAGGGGCAACCCGCGGGCCGATGCCCGTGGCGAATCTCTCAGGTTCCAGGACAACAGGGTTCCGGGTGATGGCGTGAGCCGTCGCCCACCGAGGAAGGAGCCCGCCCGTGTCCGAAACCGTCTCCACCGCCCCTGCCGCGCGGCCTGTTCGCCGCAGGCTCGATCTCCAGGACGGTCCCTCCCCGACTGGTCCACAGTCTGGCTCCAGCCTCGCCGAGCCGGCTGACTTTGTCACGCGTCACATCGGCCTGGCGGTGGCCGACGAGACGGCCATGCTCGGGGCGATCGGCGCCGACTCGCTCGACGCGCTGCTCGACGAGATCGTGCCCGAGGGCATTCGCCGCCACGACGCAATGCGGCTGCCGCCCGCCGTCTCGGAGGCCGCCGCGCTCGCCGAGCTCAAGGCCGTCGCCGGCCGCAACCGGGTGTTCAAGAGCTTCATCGGCCAGGGGTACCACGGCACGCGCACACCCACGGTGATCCTGCGGAACGTCCTGGAAAACCCCGCCTGGTACACCGCCTACACGCCCTACCAGGCCGAGATCTCGCAGGGCCGGATGGAGGCCGTGCTCACCTTCCAGACGATGGTCTGCGACCTCACGGCGATGCCGATCGCCAACGCCTCGCTGCTCGACGAGGCCACGGCGGCCGCCGAGGCGATGACGCTCGCCCGCCGGTCGGCCAAGAGCAAGAGCCAGCGGTTCCTGGTCGACCGGCGCTGCCATCCCCAGACCATCGAGGTGCTCGCCACGCGGGCCGAGCCGCTGGGCATCGAGCTGGTCGTGGGTGACGTCCGCGAACTGCTCGGCGCCGGCGAGTGCTTCGGCGTGATCGTGCCATATCCGGCGACCGACGGCGAGCTGGCCGACTGGCGGGGGCTCGCCGATCTCGTGCATGCCAAGCAGGGGCTGTTGTGCGTGGCGTCCGATCCGCTCGCCCTCACGCTGCTCGTGCCACCGGGCGAGTGGGGGGCCGACATCGTCGTCGGGTCGACGCAGCGGTTCGGGATGCCGATGGGCTGCGGCGGACCGCATGCCGCCTTCTTCGCCTGCCGCGACGAGCTGAAGCGGTCGATGCCGGGGCGGCTGGTGGGCGTGAGCGTGGACTCGGCCGGCCGCCCGGCCTACCGCCTCGCACTCCAGACCCGCGAGCAGCACATCCGCCGCGAGAAGGCCACCTCCAACATCTGCACCGCGCAGGTGCTGCCGGCGGTCGTGGCCTCGATGTTCGCCGTCTATCACGGGCCGGAGGGGCTCGCCCGGATCGCCCGCCGGGTGACCGGGCTCGCGGCCGTCTTGGCAGAGGGGCTGCGTCGGCTGGGCCTCGCGCCTCGCCATGCCCAGGCGTTCGACACGCTCTGCGTCGCCACCGGCGAACGCACCGACGCGATCCTCGCCCGGGCCCGGGAGCTGGGCATGAATCTCCGGCGGCTCGATGCGGCCACAGTCGCGGTCGCCCTCGACGAGACGACCGAGCCCGGTGACGTGGTGCGGCTGTGGGAGGCGTTTGCCGAGCCGGGGCGGGCGGTGCCCGAGTTCGACGCGTGTGCCGCGGCCGCGCCGCCGCTCGTGCCGGGATCGCTGCGCCGCACGAGCCCGTTCCTCGAGCACCCGGTGTTTCATGCTCACCGCAGCGAGACGGCGATGCTGCGGTACCTGCGGGAACTCGCCGACCGCGACCTGGCCCTCGATCGCACGATGATTCCGCTCGGCAGTTGCACGATGAAGCTCAACGCCACGAGCGAGATGATCCCGGTCACGTGGCCGGAGTTCGCCCAGATCCATCCCTTCGCGCCGGCCGAGCAGCGGGAAGGGTATCGCCTGCTCGAGCAGCAGCTGGTCGCGTGGCTCTCCGCCGCCACGGGCTACGCCGGGATCAGCCTCCAGCCCAACGCCGGCAGTCAGGGGGAATACGCCGGCCTGCTCGCCATCCGCGGCTGGCAGCGGGCCCGCGGCCAGGGGCACCGCGACATCTGCCTGATCCCCTCCTCGGCCCACGGCACGAATCCGGCCAGCGCGCAGATGGCGGGCATGGAGGTGGTGGTCACGGGCTGCGACGCCGACGGCAACGTGGATCTGGTCGAACTCGAGGCCAAGTGCCGCGCTTACGCCGACCGGCTCGCCGCCGTGATGATCACCTACCCCAGCACGCACGGCGTGTTCGAGCGGGAGGTGAAGCGGCTGTGCGAGATCGTGCACGACCACGGGGGCCGTGTGTACGTGGATGGGGCCAACATGAACGCGCTGGTGGGCTTGGCCTCGCCGGGCGAGTTTGGCGGTGACGTGAGTCACCTGAATCTCCACAAGACCTTTTGCATCCCGCACGGCGGCGGGGGGCCCGGCGTGGGGCCCGTGTGCGTGGTGGAGGATCTGATCCCCTTCCTCCCGGGCCATGCGACCGGCGGCGTCACCGGCCGGCCGGTCGGCGCCGTCTCGGCCGCGCCCCTGGGCAACGCCGCGGTGCTGCCGATCTCCTGGATGTATTGCCGGATGATGGGGCCCGATGGCCTGAAGCACGCCACGGCGGCGGCGATCCTGGCCGCCAACTACGTGAGCGCCCGACTTCGCGACCATTTTCCCACGCTCTACTGCGGCCCCGGCGGCCGCGTGGCCCACGAGTGCATCCTCGACCTGCGGCCGCTCAAGGAGACGGCGGGTGTCTCGGCCGAGGACGTGGCGAAACGGCTCGTCGATTACGGCTTTCACGCGCCCACGCTCTCCTTCCCCGTGGCGGGCACGCTGATGGTGGAGCCGACCGAGAGCGAGAGCCTCGCCGAACTCGACCGGTTCATCGAGGCGATGATCGCGATCCGGGAGGAGATCCGCCGGATCGAGGCGGGCGAGTGGCCGCGGGACGACAATCCGCTCGTGCACGCGCCGCACACCGCCATGGCCGTGACCGCGAGCGACTGGCCGCGGCCCTACAGCCGCGAACAGGCCGTGTTTCCGGTGGCCGAGTTGCGGCGGCGGAAGTACTGGCCGCCGGTGGGCCGGGTGGACAACGTCCACGGCGACCGCAACCTTTTTTGTAGTTGCGTGCCCGTCTCGGCCTGGGCCGAAGATTCAACACCGAACCGCTGAGCCCGTAAGTCACCCCTGGTGAGCCCGGGTGGGGTTGCCCGTGCCCTCGAGCGAGCTGTGGAAGCAAGCGCAGGCATGGATGCCGGAGCGCCGCGGACACGCAGTGAACGGAGGCCTGGAGGGCCGGAGTGAACGTCCAGCGAGAGGGCATGGGCAACCCCGCCCCACGCACGACGACTTTCCCGCGGTTGGTGGCGGCGCGAAGGGTGCGGTACGCTCTTCCCCCATGGCATCACCGCAGAAGGATTCCTGGGGCTCGCGGCTCGGCGTGATCATGGCCGTGGCGGGCAGCGCCGTGGGCCTCGGAAACTTCATCCGCTTTCCGGGGCAGGCCGCCCAGTTCGGCGGCGGGGCCTTCATGATCGCCTACGCGATCTCCTTTCTGATCATCGGCCTGCCGATCGGCTGGGCCGAGTGGGCGATGGGCCGCTACGCCGGCCAGCGGGGCTACAACTCGGCCGCCGGGGTGTTTCACTGCCTGGTGCCCTGGCGGGGGAGCAAGTACATCGGCGTGCTCGGGGCCATCATCCCGCTCGTGATCTTCATGTACTACGTGGTGATCGAGGCCTGGACCCTGGGCTACACGGTCCGCTTCGCCAGGGCGTTCTTCGATCCCACGCTGCGGTTCAGCACGGTCGCCGAGTCACAGGCCTACTTCGCGGGATTCGTCGGCAAGGACGGGGACGGCACCGCCCTGCGGCTGGATCTCGACGCGCTGCTGCCGTGGCTGGTGATCGTGTGCGGCCTCAACCTGGTGCTCATCTACCGGGGCATCTCCAAGGGGATCCAGAAGGTCTGCGAGATCGGGATGCCGGTGCTCGTGATCTTGTCGCTCGTGGTGCTGGCCCGGGTGCTCACGCTGGGCACGCCCGACCCGGCCAAGCCCGAGCAGAACGTCTCGATCGGGCTCGGCTACATGTGGAATCCCGGCAAGACGCTGGTGGTGGCCGCCGATGGCACGACGCTCGCCGAGGTGGTCGATGCCGATCCGGCGGCGCAGCAGGCGAAGGCCGAACAGCTGGCCGCGGCGACCGCCGGCGCCCGCGTCGAGCGGAAGACCGTGCTCTCCCAGCTCGCCGATCCCGACCTCTGGCTGGCCGCCGCCGGGCAGATCTTCTTTTCGCTCTCGGTCGGATTCGGCGTGATCCTCGTCTACGCCAGCTACCTGGGGCCGCGCGACGACCTCGTGCTGAGCGGCCTGACCGCCAGCGCCACCAACGAGTTTTGCGAGGTGGCGCTCGGCGGGCTGATCACGCTGCCGGCGGCGGTGGCCTTCCTGGGCCTCGCGGGGGTGGCGGGGCAGGGCACCTTCGGCCTGGGGTTCAACGTCCTGCCGCTGGTGTTCAGCGAGATGCCGGCCGGCAGCCTGTTCGGCGCGATGTTCTTCTTCGTGCTGTTCATCGCCGCGATCACGAGTTCGCTCTCGATGCTCCAGCCGGGGATCGCCCTGCTGGAGGAGGCGCTCGGGATCGGCCGCAAGGGGTCGGTCGGGCTCTTGGGCACGCTGACGGCGCTCGGCACGGGGTTCGTGGCCTGGTTCTCCCGCGACCTCAAGGCGCTCGACACGCTCGACTTCTGGGTGGGGACGTTCCTGATCTTCGTCCTGGCGATGATCCAGATCATCCTGTTCGGCTGGTTCTTCGGCATCGACCGGGGCTGGGAGGAGCTCCATCGCGGGGCGGCGCTCCGGCTGCCGCGGTTCTTTCGCCCGATCCTCCGCTACGTCTGCCCCGCGTTCCTGGTGACGATCTTCGGCTTGTGGGTGATGGAGAACGTGATCGGCTGGGGCAGGGCGGAGCCGAGCAACTACGTGACCGACCTGTTCGAGAAGGGCAATCCGGTGGCCTGGTTGAGCATCGGGCTGGTCGTGATCGTGGCCGCGGGGCTGGCCTTCACGATCGCCAGCTCGAAGAAGTATCCCGACGACCTTTCTGCCTGAGGCCCTGCCATGCAGCCCGCCGGCCTGTTCGTGATGATCGCCTCCGTCGGCACGGTGACCGTGCTCTTCGTGTGGTGCGTCTGGAAGGTGCTGACGCAGCCCGCGGCCGAGGTCGAGCACCTGCACGGTGCGGACTTCGAGACGCCCGACGTCGAGCGGCCGTGAATCGGCCTCGCGCGGGTGGCCGAGGGTGATGCGTCGCCCGGGTCGCTCAGCCGGGCAGTTCCCCAAGCAGGTACCCACGGCCGCGGACGGTGTGCAGCAGCACCGGCAAGCCGTCGCGCTCGATCTCCTTCCGCAAGCCGTTGATGTTGACCGTAATCACGTTGGTCCACATCGCCGTCTCATCGCCCCAGACATCACGGGCGATCGCCCGTCGGCTGACGATCTGGTTGGCGTGCTTCATCAGGTAGGCGAGCAGCGCGAACTGCCGGGGCAGCAGTCTGAGTGGGCGGCCGGCTCGCGTCGCCACGCGGCCACGCTCGTCGATCACGAGGGACCCGACGCTGATCACCACTCCGGCAGCCTGTCGTGCTGCGTCCGGTCTGGTTGGGGGCCCCGCATCGGCCTCGTCCGGAGTGGCTGTCATGCGCGGCGAGAGCGGGCGGTGACGCGATGCCGGTGGCAGTCGCCGAGGCATCCGGGGGATGGCAGGGTCTGCATGGCACGTCGGCAACGGCCGGGGGAAGCAATGTGTCGGCCAACCCCGGTGCAAATCGCGTGCCGCTGCCGTCGTGGGGCGACTGTGGGACGTTGGTGGTGATTTTGTCGCCCGGCCGGTTCCTGCTTCGGTCGGCCGGAAAAAAACTTTCCGCAACGCCGGCCAATTTCTGTCCAGGTGCGCACCGTTCGCGATCCATCGCAGGCGGCGGGGTCATGCCTGTCGGCCAGTACAATCGGGCCGCTCGGGGGTGAGGCGGCACGATGCCGCCTCATACCGTTCAAGAGCCGTCGGGGCGGCGTGGCATCGCTGCCACGCAACGCCGACCGACGAGCAACTCCGACAGGCCGTCATGCGTCCGTCCGTCGCCTTGAAGGTCGCCGCGCCGATGCTCAGCCTTGGCGGGCTGCTGTTCGCCCTGAGTGTCTTTGCAGCGTGGAAGATCCACCAGCAGCAGACCGTGAACTCCGAAATGGTTGCCCGGGAGGTGTACGGCCTGCAGGCCGTGGGCGAACTGCACATCACGATGCGGGAAATTCGGTATCAGCTCAACCTGTTTCTCCGCACCCGCGACCCGTCGCACCTGCGCGGAGCTATCAGCCTCGATGCCGAGGCCCGTCGGCAGCTCGCCGCGGCGTCGGCACTGGTGCGCAATTCGCAGGAGCATGAGCTGATCGACGCCGTGGCGGACGGCTACCGAAGGTTTCACGAGTCCCTTGTCGGGATCGCCGGTCCGCTCCAGCAGCCGAAGACCGTGCCGCCCGATGCTGCCACGACCGCGGCCGCAGGAAGTGACGAACACCGCCTCGCTCGGCTCTCCGATCTCGCAGACGAGCGGCTGACGGACGACGTGCTCAGTCCGTTGTTCGACAGCATGGTCGTCAACCGTCAGGTTCTCGAGCGGATGGACGAGGCGAGCAGAAGGACGACCCGACAGCTCGCGGTCTGGCTGTTGTCGTTGGGGGCCTGCGGCGCGGCTGCCGGCATGCTCCTGGGGATCGCCGTTTCGCGGGCCGTCGCGGAACGCCTCCGGCGGAGCGAGTCGGAACTCCTCCGGCGCGAGCAGTTGGCCCAGGTCGGCCAGTTGGCGGCCGGCATGGCTCACGAGCTGCGAAACCCGCTGATGCCGATGAAGATGCTCGTGCAAGCGGCCGTCGAGCGTCGCGACGCGGGGCTCGTCGGTCGGTCGCTCGACGTGGTGAATGAGGAGATCACCCGGCTGGAGAAGTCGATCCAGGGATTCCTCGACTTCGCCCGACCGGCGCTTCCCCAGAAGGCGACCATCGACATACGGCAGGTCGTCACGCCGACGATCGACCTGGTGTCGGCCCGTGCCGCGCGGCAGGGTATCACGGTCGCCGCGCTTCTTCCCTCCCAGCCGGTGACGGCCCGCGTGGATCGTGGCCAGATCCGCCAGCTGCTGCTCAACTTGTTGCTCAACTCGATGGATGCCATGCCCGAGGGCGGCCGGATCGAGGTTCGCGTCGAGCGACTGTCGGCCGAGGAGCCGGAAAGGCCCGCGGGCCCGCCGGGGGCGTCGGAGGCCCCCGGGCCGGGGGCCGGGCTGGCGATCCGCGTGGTCGATGACGGGACGGGCGTGGCGGCCGATCTGCTGTCGCGTGTGTTCGAACCGTTCGTGACAACGAAGGAGGCGGGCGCTGGTCTGGGACTCTCGCTCTGCAGCCAAATCGCCGCGGCGCACGGCGGCCGCGTAACCGCCCGCAATCGCTCACCCCGCGGGTCGGAGTTCGCCCTCGAACTGCCGGCCCCGGGGGTGGACTGATCCATCCGGAGTTCGCCATCGTGCCCACGCTCCTCGTCGTCGATGACGAGCCGAACATTCTCTACACGATCACCGAGATCCTCGCCGCTCCCGATCTCGAGGTGCTGCCCGTGGCGACAGCCCGCGAAGGCATCGAGGCCGTCCGCGTCCGCCGGCCCGACGCCGTGCTCCTCGACGTCCGCCTCCCCGACATGAGCGGCCTCGAGGCCTTTCGACGCATGCGCGCGATCGAGCCCCGCCTGCCCGTGGTGATCATGACGGCTTTTACCACCACCGAGACGGCGATCGAGGCCATCAAGCAGGGGGCGTTCGAGTATCTCGTCAAGCCCGTGGACTACTCCCGGCTCCAGGACGTCGTCGACCGTGCCATCGAGATCAGCCGGATGAATCGCGTGCCGGCCCTCCTGCCCACCGAGGCCGTCGGGACCGCCGACTCGGATCCGATCGTGGGCAACTCGGCTGCGATGCAGGAGGTCTACAAGGCCATTGGGAGGGCGGCGACACACGACTCCACGGTGCTGATTCTCGGCGAGAGCGGCACCGGTAAGGAACTCGTCGCCCGGGCGATCTACCAGCATGGCCTCCGCCGAGAGCGGCCCTTTCTGGCGATCAACTGTGCCGCCCTGCCCGAGTCGCTCCTGGACAGCGAACTGTTCGGCCACGAGCGGGGTGCCTTCACCGGCGCCGAGCGGCAACGGATCGGAAAGTTCGAGCAGTGTGACGGCGGCACGATCTTCCTCGATGAAATCGGTGACATGAGCGGCTCCACGCAGGCCAAGGCCCTCAGGCTGCTCCAAGACCAGCGGTTCGAGCGGGTTGGTGGCAACGAGCCGGTGGCGACGGACGTCCGGATCATCGCGGCGACCAATCAGGATCTCGGCGCCCTGATCGCCGCGGGGCGGTTTCGCAGTGATCTCTTCTACCGGCTCGATGGATTCACGATCAGGCTGCCCCCGCTTCGCGACCGGAAGGACGATCTGCCCCTGCTCGCCGAGCACTTCCTCCGGCGGGCCGCCGTTGATCTCGTGAGGCCGGTGCACTCGATCGCGGCCGATGCCCTTGTGCGGATGAACGACCACGATTGGCCGGGGAACGTGCGGGAACTCCGCGCCGCCATCCGGTACGCCGTGATTCACACCTCGGGTGACGTCGTCACCGCTGACTGCCTCCCTGAAACCTGCGGCCGGCTGAAGCCCGGAGGCGGGGGGGTGACGCCTGCGTTCGACCTTCTCGAAGCCTCCCGGAAGATGCTCGCGGGTGACGACGGTGACGTCTACCGCCGCCTGTCGCTGCTGGCGGATCGCGTGATCCTCGAGGAGACGATGCGGCACTTCCGCGGAAACCAGGCTCGGGCGGCCGAGAAGCTCGGGATCAGCCGCGTCACGCTTCGCAGCCGACTTCGGCAACTGGGCATGCTCGAAGGCTGAGCTTTTTGATGCAGATAAATATCGGGGAAGGGGAGCCGGATTTCCTTGGGAACGCGAACGACGAATGAGCAGCGGTCGCTACGCGGTGTCAAAGTCTGCCTACCATGCTTGACTTGCCCAGACTGCAAAGTATCGTCTTGCGGGTCCGCGGATTGTCGTTCCGGGCCCGGCCGTCACGTTCAACAGAGGCTTCCATGGTCGCGTTCACGCGTTCTCTCTTCCTGTGCTGCCTGTTCGTGGTCGTTGCGTCACCCTGCCAAGCCGGCTGGCATCATCGCCACGGGTGCGGTTCGTGCGGGACCCACGCCAAGCGCGGGCATGCCTCCCACGGCTCGCATGGTTCTTACGGCGGGTCGAGCGGGGGAAGTCACGGCGGCGGTTCAGTCGCCGCTGCCGCCCCGGCACAGAAGCCCACCACGCCTGCCCCCGGCAAAGCTTCGAGTCGTGTCCCGGGCACCGGGGCGTTGTTGGTCGTGCAGGTGCCGGACGCGGCGCGGGTGATCATCAACGGCCAGCCAACCACGCTGACCGGATCGCAGCGGGAGTTCGTCGCGACCGGGCTTTCGGAGACCGGCCGATACGAGTACGAGGTCACCATGCTGGTTGACGAGGGAGCCACGCGCCGCGAGGTCACCAAGACGGTGTGGTTGGATGCGGGCACCGAGCAGGTGCTCGCCTTCGATGAGCGTGGCCAGGCCGCCGGGTTGGCCGCGGCCCCAGAACCCCCAGCCCCCGGCGTCAAGGCTACGGCATCGGTCCGCTGATCAGTTGGCAGCTGCTGCTGCGCAAGTTGGCGAGTGCGGGCAGCGCCGGGGCTTCGCGCAGGGTGCCGGAACTTTCCGCCCCCCGCCGTCGGGGCGGATTTAACCTGCACCGCCGATCCGATGGTTCCCCTCATCGAGCACCGATTCGGCTCGATGCGGAGGAACCGTCATGCGGGAACGCGGGCTCACGATGCTCGTCAGGGCGTCGCGTCGCGACAGGCTTCCGGGTGCGCATGGGCGCGGTGTCGTGCTCGCCGTGCTCGCCGCGCTCGCCGTGCTCGCCGTGCTTCTGGCAGGCGCGACCCTTGCCGCGGATCGCGACGACATGTCGGGATTCCCCGCTCCTCTGCTCGAAGAGGAATCGTGGGCCTCCGTCGCCGCCTACCAGGGTTCCGCGGCGCTGCCGCCGCCGCAACGCGTGCTCGATCCCAACCAGGTGGGCAACGTCGACCAGATCACCCAATCGCGGGTGACCGTGACCGAGGGCATCACCGGCCAGCGGGGACCGGTGCTCGATCCCAACCAGGTGGGCAACATCGACCTGCGGCTCGAAGAGGCCCGCAAGCGGCTGGATGCCGTGGAGTCGCGGTCCGACCAGCTGCCGATCATCCGGCTGAGCGGCTTCTTCCAGCTCGACGACGGCCTCTTCAGCCAAAACCAGTTCAGCCGCGACCGGATCGGCGATGCCAACGACGGCATCAGTTTCCGCCGGACCCGGCTGCAGGCGGTGGGCAAGCTCACCGAGTTCACGAACTTCAACATCATGATGGACTTCGCCTTTCCAGGTCGGCCGAGCTTCATGGACGTCTGGGGCGAACAGGAACAGATCCCGTTCTTCGGGACGATCCGGATCGGGCAGTTCAAGCAGCCGGTCTCGATGGAGAGCTGGACGAGCGTACGCCACTTGGAGTTCTTGGAGCGGAGCCTGGTGTTCCAGGGAAGCGACCCGTTCCGCCGCGTCGGCATCATGGCCTATTCCATGAGCGACGATGAGCGGACGCAGTGGGCCTACAGCTGCTATGCCACCGGCTTGACCTTTTGGAACGGCACAGGAACGACCTACAGTACGATCGGCGACAACCGCAACGGCGCTCAAATCGGCGACAACTCGGGCGTCTCCTTCGCGACGCGGGCCTCGCACCTGCTCTACTACGACGAGTTGACGGAGGGCCGTCACCTGCTGCACGTGGGAGGTGGCTACCTCTACAGCGGAATCGGCGGCGAGGGTAAGAAGGGCCCCTTCGCCCGCACCTACCGCTCCGCGGTGTACCCCGAGTTCTTCGTCGGCGATCTTGCGGGCGTGGGTCTCACCGGCGCCGGCACGCCACTCGTGGGCGACACCGGCCGATACCTGGCCAACAGCTTCAACGAAGGCCACCTGGAACTGGCGGGCGCTGCGGGCGCCTTCCACTTCCAGTCGGAAGCCGCCTGCACGATGATCAATCAGTTTTCAGGCCCCATGGTGATGCAGCCGGCCGCATACGCCCAGTGCGGCTACATGCTCACCGGCGAAAGCATCGGCTACCTCAAGCAGCCCGGCGTGTTCGACTACAACGTCGTGCCGTTCACGCCCCTGTTCGGCACGGGGCGTCGCGGGCAGATGGTCGGCTGGGGCGCCTGGGAGATCGCGGCCCGATACTCGTACCTCGACCTCTCCGGGGTCAACATCCGACCCTCGAACATCCTGCCGGGTCCGCCCGGAGCCCTCCCGCCGTCACCGAACGCGGCGGTGCTCAACGACACCACGATCGGCGTGAACTGGTGGTGGAACCGATTCACACGGGTTCAGTTCAACTGGATCCACTGCATGCCGAGCTATATCGGCTACGGCTTCGCACCGTTCGATATCTACGGCACCCGCTTCCAGATCGAGTTCTAGAATCGCCGACAAACTGCCGACACCAAACGGGTGCCGGATAGCACGACGGAGGGCAGCACATCATGCGGACCGATGCAATCGTCATCCTGGCGCTGATCCTCGGCTCCGCGGCCGCGGGGGCGGCCGACCCCGCCCAGACCGCACCGCTGCCGCCGCCCAAGTCGTCGGCGGCCAAGGAGCCCGAGGCTGCGAAGAAGCCTCCGGACAGCAACGACGGGCGGTGTGACATGTGTGGCAGCTGCGCGTGCGTGAGGAAGGTCTGTGTGCCCAAGCCCAAGGAGCGGGAAATCAAGAAGGTCTGCTGGAGCTACAAGTGCGAGGACTTCTGCATCCCCGGCCCGAGCCGCTACTGCGGGAAGAAGTGCGGAAAGGACGAGTGCGGCTGCTGGTCGTACGAGGTCTGGGAGCCGACATGTGCCAAGGTGCGAACGAAAAAGGTTCCGGTGAAGACCGAGGTCAAGCGGAAGGTGCCCGGGGTCGAGTGGACGCCCGAGGAACGATGCGCCGCCTGCCGTGGCAAGGCGGGCATTGACCCCTCGTGCGCTGCGCACGCCGCCCCGTAGCGCTTGGGCAACCACAAGGGGCCCGGGCCGGGCCGGCGGCCGCAGACAGCTGTGGCCTCGATGTGGGCGGCGGACCGCACGCACCGCTCGTGGATCGGCCCGCCGTCGAGGTTGATCGGCAGCGGGGCGCGGGCCTCGACCTCGATCCCCGGCCCCCGCGTCGGCGGGTCGGCGAAAAAAGCCGGTCATGAAGGCTCCCCGCCAGTCGGGGAAGGAAATCCGGCGGTCCTCCCGGCACCACCAGTGGCCGTTTCGAGGCTAGACTGTCTCCAGTTCGTCGATCCTTCACCGTCCCCGAGACCCATCGATGCGCCGCCCCGCCCCCTCCCTCATCCCGTCGTCCTTGGTGTGGATCCTCCCGGGCCTCTGCCTGATGGCGGCCCTCGGCGTCTCGGCCCTGCCGCCGCGGTCCCTGGCCGCCGACGCCCCCGCCACGCCCTTCGCGTTCCAGAAGGGTGACGTGGTCGCGATCTACGGCAACGGCCTCGCCGACCGCATGCAGCACTCCCCCTGGGTGGAGACGGTGCTCCAGCAGCAGCTCGGGGGCCTCGACGTGCGGTTTCGCGACATGGGCATCTCTGGCGACACGGCGGCCAAGCGTCCGCGGAGCCAGGGCGCCATCAGCGACCCGGCCTACCTCGAACTCGTCGATCCCGACGTGATCTTCATGTTCTTCGGCTACAACGAATCCTATGCCGGGCCGGCCGGAGTCGAGGCCTACGAGAAGGACCTCGTCAAGGCGGTGGAGGACGACCGCAAGCTGCGGGCCGAGAAGGGCACCACGGCGCGATTCGTGCTCTTCAGCCCGATCGCCTTCGAGGACACGGGCGACGACAACCTGCCCGACGGGGTCGCCCACAACGCCAATCTCGCGCTCTATACGGAGGCCACGCGGCGGGCCGCAGCCAAGGCGGGCGCGACCTTCGTCGATCTCTACACGCCCACGTACGACCTGTTCGCCGACAGCACCGAGCGGCTCACGCTCAACGGCTGCCATTTGAACGACGCCGGCTACCGCAAACTGGCCGACATCATCTCCCGGGCGCTGCTCGGAAAGACCGTCGCGGCCGACGCGGATCTCGGCAAGGTGCATGCCGCCGTGGCCGACAAGAACTGGCACTGGCACAACCGCTTCCGGGCCACCGACGGCAACGACATCTGGGGTGGCCGCTCGGGGCTCACGTTCGTGGACGGCCAGAGCAATGCCGACGTGCTCAAGCACGAGCTCGTGATGCTCGACGTGCTGACGGCCAATCGTGACCCCGCGATCTGGGCGGCCGCGGCCGGCAAGCCCTTCACGGTTGACGATGCCAACGTGCCGCCGCCGGTGCCCGTGAAGTCGAACGTGGGGGGTGGCAGCAAGAGCTCGAACGCCCAGAAGGAGGGCACCGTCGAATACCTCTCCGCCGAGGAGAGCCGCGCGAAGGTCAAGGTGCCCGAGGGGTTCGAACTCAACGTGTTCGCCTCGGAGGAGCAGTTTCCCGATCTGGCCAATCCCGTGCAGTTGCAGGTCGACGCCAAGGGGCGGCTGTGGGCGGCCTGCTGGAACACCTATCCCAAGTGGGAGCCGCTCAAGCCGATGAACGACAGCCTGATGATCCTGGAAGACACCAACCGGGACGGCCGGGCCGACAAGCGGACCATCTTCGCCAACGTCCACAATCCGCTCGGGTTCGAGTTTTGGGGCCGGGGCGTGATCGTCACCTCGGGCCCGGATCTCCTGTATCTCGAGGACACCGACGGCGACGACAAGGCCGACGTGCGGACGGTCCTGCTCCAGGGCCTCGGCACCGAGGACACGCACCACGCGGCCAACAACCTGATCTACGGCCCCGACGGCGGCATCTACTGGCAGAGCGGCGTCTTCCTGGTCCATAACCACGAGACGCCCTGGGTGAAGAACCTCAACATCGGGGCCTCGGGGATGTATCGCTTCGACCCGCGCCGGTTCTCGATCACGCCCCATGCCGGCAACTCCCCCAACCCCCACGGCACGAGCTTCGACCGCTGGGGCTACTGCTACGCCAACGACGGCACAGGCGGCAACTCGTTCCAGGTGCGGCCCGAGGGCAAGGGCTTCAAGATGCACAAACTCCTGGAGAAGGAGTTTCGGCCCGTGGCCGCCGACGAGATCCTCTCCTCCGAGCACTTTCCCGATGACCTGCAACAGGACTTCCTGATCTGCAACACGATCGGGTTCCTGGGCGTGAAGCAGTACGACCTCGACCGCGACGGCGACACCGACGCGGAGGCGGAAGCCAAGGCTGCGGCCGCCGGCAAGGACAAGGACGGGAAGCCGAAGCCGTATACGAAGCGGAAGTTCGGCGAGGTCTGGGGCACGCCGGTGAAGGCCCTCCTCGAGAGCGAAGACCGTAACTTTCGCCCCACCGACGCGATCGTGGGAGAGGACGGTGCGCTCTACGTGGCCGACTGGCACAACGTGATCATCGGCCACATGCAGCACAACATCCGCGATCCCAACCGCGACCACACCCACGGCCGGATCTTCCGGCTCACGGCGAAGGGACGGCCCCTGCAGAAGCCCGTGGCGATCGCCGGTCAGCCGATTCCAGCCCTGCTCGAGAACCTCAAGCATCCAGTCGACGGCGTGCGGCACCGGACCCGCGTCGAGCTTTCCGGCCGGCCCACCGAGGAGGTGATCGCAGCCACGAAGCAGTGGATGAAGGATTTCAACCCCGACGACGAGACCGAGGCCCATCACCTGCTCGAGGCCCTCTGGCTGTACCAGCAGCATGATGTCCGCGACGAGGCGTTGCTGGCGAAACTGCTGGCGTCGAAGGTGCCGCAGGCCGCCCTGGCCGCGTCCACCGTCAAGCACTTCTGGCACGACGTCGACCAGGACGGGGCCGGTGGCTTCGTGGCCCAGCCGGAGCAGGAGTTCGTCAAGTTCGACCCGCCGGCGCACCTGACCGGCGCCGACCGCAAGGCCTACGAGAAGGGGGCCGAGATCTACCAGCGGGAGGCCCACTGCATGACCTGCCACCAGGCGCACGGCAAGGGCATGGGGGTGATCTATCCGACGCTCGTCGGCAGCCCTTGGGTGGTCGGCAGCGAGGAACGGCTGGCGAAGAGCGTGCTTCACGGCCTCTGGGGGCCGATGGTCGTGAACGGCCTGGCCTACGATCCGGCCCGGGGCGTGCCGCCGATGACGGCCTTCCGGGCGCTCCTGAACGACGAGGAGACGGCGGCGGTGCTGACCTTCGTGCGCAACACCTGGGGCAACAAGGCCACGCCGGTGAGCGCCGAGCTGGTGGCGAAGGTGCGGAAGGAGACGGGGTCGCGGTCCACGTTCTGGAGCCCCGATGAGCTGCTCGCCGTGCATCCGCTCGAGGCCGACCTCGTGGCGGCGGCCGCCGCCCAGGCCCAGGAGGCGACCGGCAACGTGGCGCTCGAGAAGGAACTGCTGGCCGCCGATCCGGTTCAACTGGCGAAGGTCGCCCGGGCCCGTGGCAACGCCGGTCGGGGGAAGAAGCTGTTCTACGACGCTCGCTCCACCTGCTACACCTGCCACGATCCGCCGGGCGGCGCGGTGCGGCTGGGCCCGCACCTGCCCGATCTGAAGACCACGCTCTCCGACGCGGAGGTGGTGGAGTCGATCCTGCAGCCGTCGAAGCGGATCGATCCCGACTATGCCCAGGTCACGGTCCTGACCGACGACGGCAAGCAGCTGACGGGCATCAAGGTCGAGGAAAACGACCGTGAGGTCGTGCTTCGCAGCCCGACGCAGTCGGAGCCGGTGCGGATCCCCAAGGCGAACGTGGACGAGATCGTCGCCTCCCCGGTGTCGCTGATGCCAGCGGGCCTGGTGCAGATGCTCAAGGACCGCCGCGAGTTCAACGACCTGCTGCGCTACGTGCTCGAGACCCGCGGCCGGCCGTGAAGGGGGCGAGGCTCCGGAGCCGGTGGCGTCGAGGCTGATCGCAACCACGGATGGCTCGCCCGGTTGAAGGGAGTGTCATGATTCGACGCCGCTGCTTCATGCCGATCGCGGTCGCCCGCGCGGGTCGCGGACGGCCGGATCACAGCCGTGGCGCCGACGGGCGCACGTTGCCCGCCGAGCCGGAAGGATCTGCCATGGCCACCGGAAATACACGGTGGTGAAGACGACACTCCTGATTCTCGGGTTCGCGGCCCTGCTCACCGCGGCCGATGCCGCCCTCGCGGCCGGCGGCGGAGGCAGCCTGACGCTGCCCGACTTCACGAAGGGGGATGCCATTCCCGACGGGGCGACGCACGACTGGAACCTCGGGGCCACCGGGGCCCGCGGCTGGATGTTCTCGGACAAACTGGTCACCAGCGACGCCCGGCAGATCTCCATCACCAAGGTCGATCCGGGATCGCCGGCCGAAGGCGTGCTCGCGGTGGGTGACGTGATCCTCGGTGCCGGCGGTAGGGCCTTTGCTTCCGATCCGCGACCGGAGCTGGGCAAGGCACTGACCGCCGCGGAGGCGGGCGACGGCAGACTCAGCCTCACCCGCTGGCGGGCCGGCAAGGCGGAGGAGATCGTCTTGAAACTCCCCGTGTTGGGGACCTACAGCGCCACGGCTCCGTACGATTGCCCGAAGTCCCGGCGCGTCCTGGAACTGGGGCTCAAAGCATTAGCAACGCGCATGGCCGATCCGGAATACGGCCGGAAGCACGACCCGATCCCGCGCTCGATGAACGCGCTGGCCCTGCTGGCCGGCGGCGATCCCGCGCATCTCCCGCTGGTGCAAAAGGAAGCCGAATGGGCGGCGGCCTTCAAAGCGGACTCGATGCAGACGTGGTACTACGGCTACGTCACGATGTTCCTCGCAGAATACGTGCTGGCCACCGGCGATCAGACGGTCATGCCGGGTCTCAAACGGCTCGCCTTGGAGGCGGCCCAGGGCCAGAGCGCGGTCGGTTCCTGGGGGCACGGCTTCGCTTTGCCGGACGGGCGGCTCGGCGGTTATGGAATG
>Ga0214921_10000753_pt1 | contig 58174 bp, 59 predicted proteins | sample LL1505_MetaG_FD_177992 | JGI IMG/M metagenome (GOLD analysis project Ga0214921, IMG submission 177992) | Freshwater microbial communities from Lake Lanier, Atlanta, Georgia, United States - LL-1505 | ecosystem: Environmental > Aquatic > Freshwater > Lake | place: USA: Georgia | collected...
TGGTTGTTCATATAATGGTTGTTCAGAAGAAGCGTATATTGGTTGTTCATATAATGGTTGTTCAGAAGAAGCGTATATTGGTTGTTCATATAATGGTTGTTCAGAAGAAGCGTATATTGGTTGTTCAACAGAACCATATAATGGTTGTTCATATAATGGTTGTTCAGAAGAAGCGTATATTGGTTGTTCAACAGAACCATATAATGTTTCTTCATTTAATGGTTGGTCAGAAGAAGCGTATATTGGTTGTTCAACAGAACCATATAATGTTTCTTCATTTAATGGTTGGTCAGAAGAAGCGTATATTGGTTGTTCAGCAGAACCATATAATGTTTCTTCATTTAATGGTTGTTCAGAAAAAGCGTACATTGTTTGTTCAGCAGAACCATATAATGTTTCTTCATTTAATGTATTTTCATTTTGGAAAGATAAATTTATATTATTTGTTCTAGTTCTAAAAGTATTTAAAATATTAATACCAGTTTCTAATTTATCTTTTACTAGTTCGGTAATATTAATTTCTTCGAAGGTTTCTTTTGAACTAGATGATAAATCAAATATTATGTATAAATAAAATATTAAAATTAATATTAAAAATATACTAAAAATTTTGTTCATATATAAATATGATAGAAACAAAATTTTTATTATAAAGAAAAATATACAGACATATTTAATGAGTTTTTTTTTATATGATTTTAATAATGAATTTAATTTTGATAAACTATTATTAGGAAAAAAAATTAATTTTAATAATAATTTATTTAGATATTATTTATATTATTTAGATGGAATTCCTAAAGAATTATATATTAAATTACCGTCAATACGAATAATTTATTCCTATAAAAATAATAAATATAATCAAATAAAGTTACCTATATATCCTGTATACGATCAAACAAATAAATTTATTCAATTTATAAAACAATTAAAAAAAAAAATAAAAGAACTAATAATATTAGATAAACCATTAACTATATTAGAAAAAATAGATAAAATTAATATTTTAAAAATTAATGTTCCTATAGATTTTAAAATTAAATCAAAAGAAAAAATAATAATAAAAGATTTTAAATTAAATAGTGAATTATACGGTATACTAAATATACCTTATATTTGGGAAAATGAAAAATCATTTGGATTAGCTATTTGTGCTTTAGAATTAAATTATATTCAATCTAGTAATGAATTTGATAATCATTTTATTGATAATAACCTTGATACAGAGATAATTATAAATAAAATAGTAAAAAAAGATAATAAACCTGATAAACCATTAAAAAATAATAAGTTTATTATTTCTCCTAATTTATTAATGGAAACCATGAATAAGTTAAATAAAATTAGTTCCAACGGGCTTTCATAAAAATACCATTATTAGTTGCTACGTAAGGGCTATTTTTACTTGTTACTACTGGTGGAACATTTACTCCAACAACTGGTGTTGAAACAAATGATGTACCTGCAAAAGGAGAAACAATAGTAGTACCAACTGCAGGAGAAACAATAGGAGCAACAGCAGGTGAAACAATAGGAGCAACAGCAGGTGAAACAATAGGAGCAATGCCAAGAGAACCGATGCCAGGAGTAGCAATTCCAGGAGCAAGCATAGGGTATGTAACATTTGTATAAGGATATACATCAATACCTACTTTATTTTTTTGATTTTCTTTATAATATCTTAATCTTGCTTCCCAATGTTGAGATTGATCTTTAATAATTAGATTATTTATATTTAAATTATGGTTAAATTTTACATAATTTTTAATAGCTTCTTTAAAAGAATCACCGTATATTGGTGTAACTATAGGAGATACAATTTGATAGATCATATATATATAATCCTATATATTAATTTTAAAAATTATAATTAATTATAAATTTTAAAATTAAATAAGCTTAAAGATTTGTTAACATAAATTAATAACCATATGGGTATAAAAAAATTATTATTATTTTTAAACAATTATCAAGATTTAGTATGTGATACTAAGATAACAGATTATAAAGGAAAAAGAATTGCGGTTGATATTAGTTTATTACTTTACAAAATTGTAATAGGTGTAAGAAATACCGGTTCTGATATAACAAACAGTAAAGGTGAGTCGGTAACACATATTTTTGGATTATTTAATAAAACAATATTATTATTATCACATAATATAACACCTGTATATATATTTGATGGCAAACCATCCGCATTAAAAGATAGTGTAATATTATTAAGAAATAAAACTAAACAAAATGCATTAAATAAATTAAAAGAATCAGAGAGTGAAACTGATAAAATTAAATTTTACAAAAAGTCAGCAAAAATAACAAAAAAAGAATTAGATGAATGTCGGGAATTACTAGATTTAATGGGTATACCATATATAAATTCTCCAGAAGAATCAGATTCACAATGTGCTTATTTAGCAAAGACTGGATTAGTAGATGGTGTATATACTGAAGATATGGATATATTAACTTTTGGGTCACCCTTAATAATTAAAAATTTACTTAGTTCAAAAAATAAAATACAAGAAATTAATTTAAATAATGTATTAGAAAAATTAAAACTAACATATGATGAATTTATTGATTTTTGTATTCTATTAGGATGTGATTATTCAAATGGTATTTCAAATATAAATTGCCAAGTTATATATGATTATTATGCACAAAATAAAAATATTAATACTACATTAAAAGCATTAAAATCAAATAGTTACAATGTTCCAAATAATATAAATTATGAAGTAATAAAAGAATATTATAAAAATGCACCATATATTGAAGTAGACACATCAGAATTAGAAATACAACCAATAAAAACAAATGAATTAATAGACTTACTTGTTAATACATATGGTTTACTTAAATATAAAATAATAAAAAAATTAGCAGTATTAAATAAAGTATCTAAATTATGCGTTCTTGATTAAAAAATAAATGATTATTATATAATGATATTTACTGAAGATTTATTAAAAGTAATTATTAAAGATTATTTTAATCAAGATAATATAAAAAATTATATATACTATGATCAAAATTTTTTTATAGCTTTAACTTTATTATTAAATAATATGGTATCTAAATATTATATTGATAATTGTATGATATTTTTTGGAAATCATATATATATAGATATGAATAGATTACTTGATCAACATGATCATTTTTTAGAAATACAACCACTTATTTATTTTCTATATGAAATAATGTGTAAGATGAATTTATTAAATCATTACATAAATATAACTGATATTAATTTATGGGAAGAATTAAGTAAACATAAAGAATTTAATTTTTTATTTACATTAATAAATAATTTGAAAGTTGATAATATTAGTGATATGCTAAATGTCTTAAAAATATAATAGTAAAATAGTTAATGAATAAAATATCTAAAATTTATTATATTAATCTAGATCGAAGACCTGATAGAAATGAACATTTTTTAAAAGAATGTTCAAAAAAAAATATCAATACTAAAAAACTTGTTAGATTTCCAGCATTAGATGGTAATATATATAAATTTTCAAGATATGAACTTGATTTATTTAAAAATGTTGATTATCGAAATAAAGAATATAATAAAAAAATAATGGGTAATCAATTAAGTCATTATTATATTTTAAAAGATATGATAAAAAATAATTATGAATACATAATTATTTTTCAAGATGATGTTATATTTAGAAAAGATTTTATAATGCAATTAGAAAAAGTTATGTATAGTTTACCAAAAGATAGTGAAATAGTTAATATCGCTTTTCATAAATTTGCATCATATGAAAAATTTATTCCTTGGAATCTTGACCAAACTGCTGAAGATCAATCAATGGCAAAAAAAAATATAACCAAAGGAGTTTGTATTTTAAATGACACAATAAATCCATGTTCATTGGGTTATATAGTGACATTAAATGGAGCAAAGAATTTAATAGAACATTTTGAAACAAATGGATTTTATAGGGCAACTGATTGGAATTTTAATATGTATTTAATAGAAAAGAATATATTTTATGGTTCAAGGATAGTATTATGTACTGGAGATCCTAGTTTAGGATCTGATATTTTTAAATAATAATCTATACCATATTATTATGTTTTTCAATAATATCATTTAATATATTTTCAGGTATTGATTCTTTTAGGTTATCAATAATTTCACTAGCAAATGGATTTCTATCATGCTCATTATTAAATCTAACTCTAAATACTTCTATTAATTTTTCATAATGTTCAATATTTTTTCTTCTTTTAGTTATTTCATTCATTTGTTTAATTTCAATTTCATCTACTCTTTTTTCCTCTCTAAACCATTGATGACGAAAATCATCTGTTGTTACTAATTCATCGCAGATTTCAGGTTTTTTAAGTAATTGAAATGCATCACGTTTGGGTAGATCATTTTTATATGCAAATGTATGTTTAAACTCTAGAATAATAGAATCTTTAATCATTGGACTTACTTCCATTAATCTATCAAATTCTTCTTTTGATATTTTTAACATATGAGATGCATGTATACGTTCATCTGGATGTTTTGCTAATTCTACTTTAATATTTCTATAAAATTTATCCCATGATATTGAACTAACACGATGAGCTTCATTTAATTCTGAAATTTTTAAAAATTGTGCAATTGTTGATAATATAGCTGCTAAAATATTAACACCTCCAATTACATTAGAAGCAATTGATTTAACAGGGTCTTGGTAACTTTGAAAAGCAAAATTTGCAGTACCGGTTAAAGTAGACATAATAATTACAGGAATAGTAAACCATGCATTAGCTCTTGAGTATGATAAATTAGATCTAGCATGTAACCATCTATAACACATAGCTTTATCTGCCCATTCAACAAGAATTTTTTCATGCTCTACTGACCATGGGTGGTCATCTTTAACATTATCAATATCTATTGAGTCGTTTTCTGGTAAAGTATTATCTACATTACTATTCATTTATATATATTAATTTAGATTTTTCTAAATTAATATAGATATGGAAAATATTAACATTCAATCTGTTACGAATTTAAAAAATAAATTTGCTGAAATTTTAAAATTTAGATCAGGAATTCATATTAAATTAGAGAATTTAGATTTTAAAATTACTAAATTAAAAGAAATTTATCATAAATTTGTAAGTGAGAGTAAAACAGAAGTCAGTTTTGGTTTAGATTCTTTATATTTTCAGGGTAAGTTAATTAATATTGAATTAACAAATATGAAATCATATTATAAATTAATAAATAATAGAATGTATTGTGTTTATTATAAATTATATAAACTAATAGTTGATTATATTAATAAAAATTTAACTGAGAAGAAAATAGTTGATTTAATAAATATTAGTAATTATCCAGTTTATAAAGATTTGGAACCATATAAAGATTATGATTTTAATATTACAACAAAAATTCATAACAATATTATAGATATTATAAATGCATTAATTGATACAGTAGGTATTAAAATAGAAGAGTTAAATACTCTAGAAATTACTAAAAATAATGGAATAAATATAAATAATTATATTAATAGCTACAGACACAAAGCAATATTAATTAAAGAACAAACTTTTTTATTTATAAATTATATGGAATTTTTAAATATGACTCATTATAATTATCATCAAAGATTTTTTGCAAGATTAACATTATTAACATCCCAAATAGATAGTGATATTGATTTTGATGATAAAAATAATAATGCGCATATGCAAGATAATTTAATTAATGATTTAGAATCAAATAGTGATATTAGTCAGACTGAATCACACGATTTTGATGAATTATTTGCAAATAAAATCATGTCTGCTAAATTAGAAGCTGCTAAATTTAAAAAATTATGATGATATATCAAATCGATAAAAATGTTTAGATGAGTCAAGATATGTATCTAAAGTATGTTCTTGATCATATATATCTTCAACATCTGTTTCATAATCTTCAAAATTTAAATCTTTGGGTTCTCCAATAGGATTAAAATATGAATCCATAGCTTGAACTGATATATTTGTATATTCTCTTATATTTTTTTTTTGTAAAATATTTTCGAAATCATCAATTCTTATATCTAATTTAGATAATGGTATTATAGTTACAAACTTACTATTATAATATATATATAAAAAATACTTATCGACTATTATAGATTCAATATAGTTAGCTTCGGTGGTGTCTCTTAAATGAGTATAATCATTTACATACTTAGTTGTATCTATTTTTTTTGAATCGGCTTTTAATTGTAAATATTTTGATTTATATTTTAAATATTTATTTTGGAATGACATGTATATATAAATATATTAGATATTTATATTTGCATTTGTTTATAATAATTAAATCTATCACCATAATCTTTTTTACAAATAATAAAAATTTGTAGTAAATAGTTACACTCTAAATTTTTAATAATATCTTTATCTATTTTTATTTTTAAAAATTTTATAATATTCCTAATTGGTACTACTGATTCAAAACCATATGTTTTTGATAATAAATCACTAATATAATAAGTATAGTTATATATTATTGGACAACTGTTTCTAAAATAATTATATAATATTTCTTTCAATATTGCAGTTGATATTTTATCATAATTAACAAAAGCAAAATTAGTTAGATTAAATTTTTGATTAGTTGATTGTTGAATATCAATTAACCAATTATTATAGATTTCAAATAACATTAATGGATCAGATGAATTATTTTCAAATGTAGAAATAATTTCATAATCATAATTAACTAATATTGAATTAAAAAAAGTAATATTTTTTGTATTAATAAAATAATTGATACAATAATATTTCATAGATCTTATATTATATTAGAATTTATACCTTGGCTAGGCTTTTTAATCCAGTTAAACATTGTTTATCACAATACCATTTATTAAAACCAGCAATTTCAATAATAAAGTGTAATAAAACACCAGTTACGAATAAAATAATATTGATATTATTTAAATATTTTTTTCTTTTTTCAGGATCGATTTCATTAATAAAGAAATGAAAGATGATTCTACCAATTAAGAGAGTAACAATACCAATTACCATTGATTCACCAATTGTTTGAGAATTAACTAAGCAATTTAAGGTATCTAAATGTGTCATTATATTAAGATATATTTTTTTTCTATAGTAATTTAAAATGAATTTTGAAAAATATGTAGTATATATAACTGTTCAAAAAAAAGATTTAGATTTAAATCATCCATTAAATGTATTTAGTAACTCACAAGTAACAGGAACTGGATTTTATATTGATAAAGGTATTATTTTGACATGTTATCATGTTGTTCAAAATAGTTTAGATATAATGGTTAATGTTTTTAAAAATAATGAAAACATAAAAATTAAAGCTAGTATTAAACATATTTTTCCTGATGATGATTTAGCAGTGATTGAATTGGAAGATAAAGAAACAGATCATATTATATTAGAATATGAAATAATTAAAACTAAAAAACCCAATATTGAAGTTAATACAATTGGATTTCCATTAAATTCTACAACTGTTAAAATTAATAAAGGGATAATATCTGGATTTCAAGATTCTAATATACAAACTGATTCTACATTAAATTCTGGTAATTCAGGTGGTCCATTAATTATTAATAATAAAGTAATTGGAATTAATCAATCAAAAATGTCAGGGGAAGCTTCAAATACAGGTTATGCAGTTCCAATATTTAGATTTCTAACATTATATAAATTAAAAAATAGCAGTTTAAAATTAATAAATAATAAACCAAATTTATTATTCAAGTATCAATTAAATAAACAAAAATTTTATAATTTTGATTGTGGTGTTAGAGTTTGTAAAATACATGATTCTTCTGTATTACATAAACATAGTATAGAAGTAGACGATCTTATTTTAAAAATTAATAATTCTAAAATTGATCAGGAAGGTAAAATACAATTTAGTTTTTTTCCTGAAAAGATTATTTTGCATGAAATTGGGTTATGGTTTACTGTTGGTGATACATTAACTATTACATACTATTCACATAAAAGTAAAAAAATAATAGATGTTAAAATATTATTATCATATACAGAAACAAATTTATTAGAATACTATACAGAATCAACAAGACAATATAATTTTGAAAATAAAGGGTTAGTATTTAGTGTATTTACCAATTATCATGTTGATGAAATAAAAGAGATTAATATGTCATTACATAGTAAAGTTAAATTATTAAGTAGATTTTTAGATATTAATAATAAATTTACTGTATATTTATCAGATTTAATACATTCAAAATTAAATTTTACTGAATATCCAATTAATGAAATTGTTACACATATTAATTCCAAAGAATTAGTGAGTTATGATGTATTAGTAAATATTATGAAAGAACCAATTACTAGTTTTATAACAGTTGATAATTCTATTTACTATGTTAAATAAAAATTGTCTTATGAACGAATAGATTAAAGAATATTCTAAACCTATCTACTAGAATTTTTATAAATAATAAAAATTGTCTGCTCTCAATAGAATTTGTTTTACAAATTCTAAACCCATCTACTAGAATTTTTATAAATAATAAAAATTGATTAATAATATTTAAAGTATAATGTATAGTATATATTATGCCGAAAAAAGTTAAAAGTAAAAAAATAGAAACGGAAGATGAACCAGATGATGAACCCGAAGATGAATCTGAACTTGAACCAGAAGAAGAACAGATTGAAGATACAGATGACTTATCTATAAATGACGAGGACGAAGAAGAAATTGAAGAATCTGATGAAGAAGATTGTTTAATTGAAAAAACTATAAATGAAGATAATCAATTATTTGATAATGTTTATAATAGTGAAGAGCAGCCAGTAAATAAAGAAGTAATAGTAGCTAAAGAAAATCGTATAACCATTAATAGACTTACTAAATATGAAATGGTTCGAATATTAGGCGAACGTACTAAACAATTAACTATGGGTGCAAAACCTTTAGTTAAAAATTATAATAATTTAAGTTATGAAAAAATAGCAGAAGAAGAACTTAAATTAAATATGATTCCATATAAAATCAAAAGACCATTACCAAATGGTAAATTTGAAATCTGGACACTTGATGAATTATATAAAGATCATATATTATCACAGTTAGAATAAATTACCAATTGTAATAACAAACACAACAAATATAATTAATATTATAAGTGTATTTATCTCTAAAGAATACTGCTTCTTTTTTTGCTTTACTTGTATTTGTTTTGCATGAACTATTTTTACAAATATAGTCATGTGTTCTTGGTAAAATTGGATTATTACTTAATAATTTATTATCTTCTATATTTTTTATTTTACTATTTTTTTCTGTTAAATCATACTGATATAATAAAACAGATTCATTAATTTCCTTTGTATAATTACAGTTATAACATTTAAATTCCGCTCCAAGTATATTATTTACTTGGAATAATTTATTAAATTTTTCTTTTTCGGTTTCATTTAATTTTTTAAATTTAGAATTACATTCTAATTCTTCAAATTTAAATTCTGCTTTAAAATTATTAAAACTGTCATTACTTTCAAACAATTTCATAGCTTCATTTGGTTTCTTCAACGCTACTTTATTTTCTGTTGAATCAGACCCGAATGATTTTGAAATATCAAAAGAATAATTGCATTTAGGGCAAAAGTACATACTTATAATTAATATAACTTATATTTTTATATATCAATTTTTATTTTATTATTTTCTTTAACAAATAATAAACTAGTAGTTAGGTTTATAATTTACTTTCTAAATTCTAATACATCTATTGAGAGCAGACAAATTTTAATCTAAATATAATATAATGGGATGCTGGGATGTGTTCTGCTTTATTTGTGGTAATCCATGTCATTCAATGTTAAATGGTTATATAGATGATGTTACAAAAGATTTTAATTTAGAAAAAATACCATCTAAATATTCAAAATATACTAAAGATAAAATAAAAAAATTACAATCATATCCAAATTTAATTATTGATTTAAAACAATTAAAAACTAATTGGATGAATAAATGCACCATGCTTTTAATTAATGATAAAATAGTTCATGGTGTACAAGAATCTAGTTGTAACGTATCATTTACTAAACCAAATTTTAGTGCTACACACATGGGTGCACAAATTATGGAATATGATTGTTACAATGGCGATTGTGGAGTTTTTATTCATACAGACTGTTGGAAATTCATTAAAAAAAATTATAAAATTGAATTAAAATTTAGTAATCTTCCTAAATTAATTTATTTAAAATCAAATCAAATGCGTAAATTAACTCCTACTGAATGGAATAAAACATTTGATATAGATTATGGTGATATTGAAAAATATTGGGAGCAAGATTTTGATTTTGCTGCATTAGTAGCTGATAAAAAAAAATACTTATGTTCAAGTCCATTAAAAGAAGATAAAAACATCAAACAAATAAAAAAAAATATATCTGCATTAAAATTAAAAAATGAACCAGAAAGAGTAGGTCCTTCTGTTAGTGCAACTTTTTATGATGAAGGTGATATAAAATTAGGTAAAAATAAATATTTCTGGATCAAAAAAAATAATAAATGGTTACTAATTAATGAAAAACCAATTAAAATAATTACTAAGCCAACAGACAAATTAATTAAAATACCATATATTGGTCAATCAAATGTTAAACCAGTATTTATTATTTCAAATGAAAAGAACAAATTAGAATTGTTATTAACTGAATCTTATAAAAATATATTAGTACAAAATAAACATTTGATTATGAAATGATGTTATTTTATTATATTCCATTAATTTTGGTATTATATAGTTTAATACAATACAAGTATTATCAAAAAAATCTTTATTACTTATTGTTTTAATATAGTCAGACAATTTATCATATTTATTAGCTAAAACAATTAAATCAGAAACATCAATAATCTTTTTCTTATTAAATTTTTCTAAATAATAAATTAATTTTGAATCAACTACTTTTAAATTTTTAATAATGCTAATATTTTTATTATAATTTTTTAACATTATTTTATTTTTAACTTCATTTTCATTATATGGTAAAAATCCTAAATTACCATAAAATGTTTTTCCAGTTTTTAATATTTGTAAATCTCCTAATGATATATTTTTCTTCAAAAATGAATGATCTGTTACTAATATTTTTTTTATTTTAAATTTATCATTATACTTTTTTATTACAGCAATTGTTATTTTTACAAGATGTGTACCAATATTATTTATCAATGTTTGTGAACATTTAATTCCAGTCGAAGTTAAATTTGTTATTTCTGCAATTTGTTCATCTTTATCAATTGTTAAAACAACACAGTTTTCATCATTATTTGAATATAATATATATATTTCTGTTGTTTCATCTTCTAATTTTTTAAAAATATATTATTCATTTAAATATTTTATTTTTAAGTCACTATGACTCCCACCTAATAATTTATTAATTTTATTATTTAATAATTCAAATTCTACTTTATTTTTTTTATTAATAATTGATTTTTTAAAATTTTAATTATTTGATTATCCATTACTATAGATAATAAAATATTAATCACTATCTGTTACATAATAAAATGAATCTTTTGAAGAATCACTGTCAGAACAACTTGAATCTTCTAAAGAATCTTTAATTTCCAGATCATTAATTTTTTTATTCCATGTATTTTTAACTATTTTTTTATGATTATAACTTAATTCATTAAAATTTGTTATATATAACTTTTTATTATTATCTAAATGAGCTATATTTTTGATTTCTTTTATCATGCGGTGTGTATAGAAAAATATAAAGATTTTTCTATTCACAACCACAATCGCACATAATAGAATTTGCGTTGCAAATTCTATTGAGTGCAGATCGTTTCCAATTTTAATTGTTTTTTCTTAGACAAATCATCTTTAACTTTATCGTATAGTAAATTTGTTATATTTATAGATGATAATAATATATTATCAAAGAAATCCTTCTTATTTTTTTTTTCTATTTCGTTATTATCATTATTAAAAACATTAACGTATTTACCTTCTAAACTATTATTATAAAAACTGTCTGTACTCAATAGAATTTGCATTGCAAATTCTATTATGTGCGATTGTGGTCGTGAATAGAAAAATCTTTAGATTTTTCTATACACACCGCATGGTTTTCTGGAATCTTTTCATTAAAATTTACATATTTTATTGCATGATATAAACAATTTTTTTGTTGGCGAAATATATTTTTAATATCATTAAATGTTAATTTGTTAAGTGATTCTTCACCTATTTTATTTATTATAAATGTATTATTATTTATGGTTCCATTATTTATGTTGTTATTATTATTTGTTATATTACTATTTTTTGTTACTATTTTATTATTTTGTTTTTTATTAAGTTTTTCTATTTCTATTTTCAAGTTTTTATTTTCTTCAATTATAAATTCTTTACTTTTACAAATTTTTTGATGTTTGGATTTGTTACTTCTATCATTAAATTTTTTTTTACAATATAAACAATTATAAAATTTATTAGGTACCTCAAAAGTACCACATACTACCTCAAAAGTACCACAATTTTGTACTGAACTACCACAAACTACCACACTATCATTATGAAATTTCTTATTGTGGTTCCATAAGCTCTTATAAGATTTATAGTTTTTATTACACAGTTTACAACTATGTGATCCACTGGGGATATCCATTTATTATATAGTAGAAATTATATTCTTATATAATTTTCAAAAGTGGAAAAGTGGATATCCACTTTTTAAAAAAATTTTTTTTTTTTTTTGAATTAAAATATAATTTAATATATGGATTGTATAAAAGATTCAATTGAAACATCTGTAAAATTAAAGTTATTTAATAATAAAGAAGATTCTATGAAAGCTCATATTTATAAATCACAATTAAAAAAGATTCTATTATCAAAATTCAAAAATGTAGTAAATTTTAATTCAAATCGATTACAAGATTCTGCAATTAAAGCATATCCTATTTCAGATAGACCTCGTGGTGCAGCAGATATAAATAGTGTAAAATATTATCAAAGATTGATAAAAAAAAATAAAGTGATTACACCAATTTGGTTATTATTAAAGAATAACAAATATATTTTATTAGATGGTGCACATCGTATAGTAGCCAGTTACATAGAATTACAAAAATATATTAATTGTTATGTAATTGAATTATAGGTCTAAGTAAAATATTTAAATTCTAAAACCATATAATGAAAACTTTCTTTTTTTTATTTACATTTTTAAAATACAAAAATAGAATATTTATGACGGTAGATACAGATAATAAGAATAGTCAATGGATCTCTATAATTAGAGCAAACAATTTTTCATCAATAAACAATATTTATAATGGTTATGATTGTCGGCATAAAATAACTGAAGATATAAATTATAATGAAATTGAAAAGATTAAAGAAAATATTAATAAATATAATTTATTAAAAACGTTAGAAGATAATAAAATACCTATACAACATAAAATTAAATTAATAGATAATTATAATAAAAACAATTATCAATCAGTATATGTAACTAATATTACAAAAGGTGGATTATTTAAAGATTGGGATTTCAAATTATAAAAAATGTAACGATATGTTAGAATTTTACAAGGTAAATTCTAATTATATCTACTAATTTTTTATATTAAAAAATGTAACGATATGTTAGAATTTTACAAGGTAAATTCTAATTATATCTACTAATTTTTTAATATAAAAAATGAAATAAATATATAAAAAGTATATTTTTATATATGTATGTCAGTTAAACTTATCAGTTATTCAAAACAGGATGATAAATCATTATTAGATTCAGTTGCTTATTGTGCTAGAGTATCAAATCCAGCAAATCAAAATAATACTGAAACAAATGAAAAACTTATTAGATATTTAATTAAAAATGAACATTGGTCACCACTAGAAATGGTAAGTATTTGTCTAGAAATAGAAACTACACGTGATATTGCTAGACAAATTCTACGTCATAGATCATTTTCTTTTCAAGAATTCTCACAAAGATATGCAGAAGCAAATACAGATTTTGTAATAAGAGAAACAAGATTACAAGATAAAAAAAATCGTCAAAATAGCATAGAAAATAAAGATTATAAATTAGAAGAAGAATGGGAAAATATTCAAGACCGCGTTGCAGAAATGGCAGAGACAGCTTATCTATGGGCAATCGATAAAGGAATTGCCAAAGAACAAGCACGTGTTATTTTGCCTGAAGGAATGACAAAGTCGAGAATGTATATGAATGGAACACTAAGATCTTGGGTTCATTATATTAAATTACGTTCTGGTAATGGAACACAAAAAGAACATAGAGAAATTGCAATTGAATGTGCTCAAGTAATTGGAACAATATTTCCAATGATAAGTGAGTTTGTAGATAAACCATTAGAGACAGATCAAAATATTTAATAAGTGAATAAGGTACAACATAATATAATACTGATGTAAAAGTATATATTTTAATTTATTATGTATGTTTTATGATGGATGTCATCAAAATTATATACACCTAAACACGAGACTTAAAAAAAATGAAAAATATATATAAAAAATCATATATATAGTAATTAATGGAAGATTTAAATAAACTTAACCCAAATAAAATCAGAAAATATCAAAGTTCAGTAGAAAACTTTTTAGACAAATATAGAGTTGGACCTGGTTCAAATATTAAGTATACGCATGTTGCGATGGGCGAACACTTTACCGGTAAGTTTATGTTAGATAAAAAAGCACTGAAAGAATTATATAAATTGTATTCTGAAGCAGTAGACTATGGTTTAACATTTAGTATTGCGGAGAAGCCAAAAGATTATGGTCCATTATTGGTTGATATTGATTTGGAAGTTCCAAAAGATACATACAACGATGGAAGATTATATAATGAAGATATGATTTTTGAAATTATAAACACATATCGTGAAGTAGCAAAAGAATATTTAGATTTATCTGGTAATGAAGTTGTTGCAAGTGTTTTTGAAAAACCAGAAGTAACAAAAAAGCAAAATGTTATCAAAGATGGGTTTCATGTTATTTTTCATGGTATTTGTGTTCATTATAAATTAAGATTTTTGATACGTCAGAAAGTTGTTGATAAATTAAAGAATAATGTATTGTTTACATGTTTTACCAAATCAATTAATGATATTATTGATAAAGCAGTTGTTAATACAAATTGTTGGTTACTTGTTGGATCAAAAAAGAAAGATGGACACTTATATGAATTAAAAAATATTTATGACGATGAAAATAATATTATTGATATCACAAAAACGTTAAGTAACAAATATAAATTAATTAAATTATATTCTTTACAAGATAAATTAAGATGTGAAGAAAATGCTAGTACTTTTTTAGATGGTATTACCCATGAAGATATTGAACAAGAATTTAGTAAAGTAGGTGAAAGACCAATTAATAATCAACATAATTTTGTAGAATCTAATATTCCCGAGAATAAAGAAGATGATATTCGTCGTGCAAAAATATTAGTTTCATTTCTATCAAAAGATAGGGTTGATTCATTTGATACATGGATGAATGTTGGTTGGGCTTTACATAATACTGATAATTCTTTGTTAAGCACATGGATTGAATTTTCTAAACAATCTTTAAAATTTAAAGATGGCGAGTGTGAAGAAAAGTGGTACCGAATGCGTAATGATGGTTATACTATTAGATCATTAATGTATTGGGCAGAAGAAGATAACTACCAGAAATATCATGAGTTTATTAAACAAGAATTCAACGATGTATTAAATAAAAGTTTAGATGGTAGCACATATTTTGTTGCGAAAGCATTATATACTAAATTTATGGAAAGATTTGTGTGTGCTGATTTAAAATCAAATTCATGGTATGAATTTAGAAATCATCGTTGGTTCCCTGTTCATGATGGTTATACTTTGAAAAAAGAAATTTCTGAATCATTTGTTAATGAATATTTACAATTAGTTTCTAAATACAGTGTTAAAGCTACTAAATTAACAGGTGTTGAAAAAGATGAAGCACAACAAAAAGCATCTAGAACACAGAAAATTGTAGAGAAATTAATGAATATTTCATTCAAAGATAAAATTATGAAAGAAGCAGTTATACTATTTTATGATCCTAATTTTGAAAAGAAATTAGATGAAAATTATGATTTGATTGGATTCAGTAATGGCGTCTATGATTTAGCAAATAATGAATTTCGTGAAGGTAGACCAGATGATTTTATTTCTAAAAATACAAATGTTGATTATTATCACTATAATGAGTCAAACCCATATGCATCTAAAATGCATAAATTTTTTAAAGAAATTCTACCAATTGAAAGTGTTAGAAAATATTTTTTATTGTCTTTAGCATCATGTGTTTCAGGCCATAATAAAGAAGAAAAATTACGTATTGCAACAGGTTCTGGGTCAAATGGTAAAAGTTTAATATTCGGTTTAGTTCAACAAGCATTAGGTGATTATTATATTTCTTGTCCAATTACAATTATTACGAGAAAACGAAATTCATCAAATTCTGCTTCGCCAGAATTATTAAGAATAAAAGGAACACGTTGTGGATGTTTTCAAGAAACAGATGATGGTGAAAAATTAAATGTTGGTATTATGAAAGAAATTACTGGTAATGATAGTTTTATGGTTAGAGGTTTATATTCAGATCCAATTGAAATTAAACCCCAGATTAAATTTTTCTTAGCATGTAATCAACTTCCAGAACTTCCTTCTGTTGATGGAGGTGTTAAAAGAAGACTTTGTAATATTTTATTTGGTTCTAAATTTGTTGAAAAACCTGTAAAACCAAACGAATATTTAATTGATAGTATGTTAAAACAAAAAGTAAAAGATTGGGCGCCATTATTTGCTAGTTATTTGGTTCACCTATATACTAATGAATATAAAATATTGCCTTATCTTACTGAACCAGATGAAGTAAAACTTTCTACTGAGAATTATATTGCTGAAAATGATCATTTTACTGAATTTTTCAGAACTCGAATTCTTGTTACGAATGTTAAATCTGATTCAATTACTATTAAATCAATGTATGAAGATTTTAAAGGATGGTTCAAATATAGTCACGAAGGTATGAAATTACCAACCCAAATTGAACTTAATAAATATCTATATGAAAAGATTGGTGAACCCAAATTTAATAAATGGAAAGGCTATACTTTTAATGTAGCTGAAAATGATAATGAATCAGGCGATGGTGATGAAGAACCTAGTGCTCTTGATTGTTAATTAATTTATCTTGTTAGTAAAGTTAATTGTCTATTATGATACGTATGCGTAGCCATTGATAAAAATTGTACCGATGTGTTAGAATTTACAAGGTAAATTCTAAACCCATCTACTAGAATTTTATTATTTCCTAAAGGAAATAATAAAAATTGTCTGCTCTCAATAGAATTTGTAAAACAAATTCTATTATGAGCGACTGATCTTTATAGAAGTCTTTCAGACTTTCTATAAAAATTGTACCGATGTGTTAGAATTTACAAAGTAAATTCTAAACCCATCTACTAGAATTTTATTATTTCCTAAAGGAAATAATAAAAATTGAAAATATTATTCTAATATGGATGTATTTAAAAAAAAACTGCATGACCGTATTCGACGATATAATAAAACAATATAAACAAAAATCTAGTTATAGACCTACGGAAACTAATTATAGATCGAGTAATGATTATGCATGGAACACAATAAATAGGTTACCATCACAATTACAAAATAATGGTAATACAACCACTTCTGGTAGCGTAGCATATGGTGTTCATCAGATAATGATGTACAATAGTTCTAATATGCAAATAATTAATAGATAATTTTCATATTAATTGATTAGCAAATTAAGACACTCAGTTGCAGTTAATCTACGGTGTGGGTCTATCTCAAGCATTCCTTTAATTAATTTTAAGGTTTGTGTATAAAGATTTGGATCTAATATATTACTTAATTTATTTTCTATTTTGTTAGTAAAACTTAAATCTTTTTCCATCTTAATCTTACATTCTTTATCAAAAAAGTTTCTATGTAATTTTGTTTTTTTTAAAAAATTATATGGAAAATCACCACATACTTCATTGATTAATTTTAAGTGGTGAAAATCTCTATCGTAATTTTTATCTTTATCTGGATCAAACAATATACGCCCTGTTAATAATTCATAAAATGTACAACCAACTGCCCAAATATCGTTTGGAAAAGAACTTTTACCAATTAATATATTTTCTGGTGATCTATAATACCTAGTACCAAAAGATTCATCATAATATTCACCTTCTTCTACAAATGATCCAAAATCAGCTAAGCTAATTTTACAATCATTTAAATAAGTATCATCAATTGAATATTTATCAAGTGTTTCTTGTTCTAATACTTCATTTATTTTATTACACATTTCACCATGTATTTTTGATCTAATTTTATGTTTCTTTTCACTTGTTAATTTTTTTGTATATTCTGTTTTTGCTTTTGAATAATAGTTTTTAAAATCATCATATAATTCTATTATTCGACTATTATATTTATTAATACCTTTTATTAAAATATTATCTGATTTTATATCTGCGTGACAAACTTTCATTCTATTATGCATATATTCAACAGCTTTTAATATTTGTATCATTATTGGTTTTACCATTTCATATGGCATTCCATCTTGATATTTTCCTTTTCTAAGTATTGTATCTAAATTTCCATAATGTAAATCATATACTGAACATAAGAAATTTTTATTATCTTTAACTGATACAAATTCGTCAATTAATTTATTAAATTCAGTATATCCTTTTGGTAATTTTTTCATAAATTTATTCTCAGAAATACCTTCTTTATATTCTCTTGGATTTTGTACTTTAATTGCATAATATTTTGCGTTTTCTATATTATATCCTAACCAGACAATTGAATATGATCCACGTCCTAATTCAGTAATGATATTATATTTATTCAATATTAATCCTTTTAATTCAAGATTATCTTCATGTTCCATAAGATCATCATCTGATAATGATTCATTATATTCAGACTCGGTACTTGACATTATTATTAATTATAGGATATCTTTATATATTAATAATTAAAATAAAATATTTTATAAACTAAATTAATGAGTAAAAAATATTATGGCGTAAGAAAGATTAATTCAATTTCTAATAAATTAATTCCAGGTAATAATGGATTAAATCCAATTTCATTACAAATAGAAACACATAAATTTCCTTCACAATTTACAAAATATTATTATGATAATGATAATGTATTAAAAAATGTAGCACCATATAATAAAGATAATATAGTTAATGACGAAGATAAATTTATGTTAACACCGTCATTATTACTATCATCAACAGAGTTACTTTTTTTGTATAATATTAATGATATTACAGATTTAAATACGTATATTGATGAAAATGTAGAAAATAGTTACTTTGATACAATTAATCGTATTATTAACTGTTGGATTCGTAATAATTTTAAAGATTTAAAAAAAAATAATAGTGTTCTAATACCATTATATTTTAAAGTTTTTAATAAATTTTATCCAAAATTAGTATTTAACAAAGATGATTGTAAAACATTTATTAATAAATGGTTTAGCAATAATAAAGATGATTCATTTTATATAAATTTAGGATTTGATTTAGAAAATTATCTAAGTAATAAATATGAATCCTAATGATGATACAAAATTTAATCGCCCATTAAGATATTTTGTTCCACCTCCTTTAATTGATAGTGTATTAGTTTATCAAGACGTTAATAAAGATAAAAATTTAAGAGATATGATGACTGAATTTTATTTAAAAAAATCTATAAAATGGGTTACCAGTTACCCTGAATTTTCACATGCTAAAAAATCACTAAAATTATTAAAGTCAGATAAAGGTTATAATCTAATTTACAATCTTTTAAGAGAAATTGTAAAAAAATATAATATGAATTGGTATGATCTTAAAACATCACACTCGAAAGTAAAAGATTTTTTACGCTATAAATTAGGCAAATTTTAATATTTATCTTCGACGTTAATTTTAATATTATCTTCGACGTTAATTTTAATATTATCTTCGACGTAATTTCATTAATACTGCTCTATTTACAATAGGTTGATTAACTATTGGTTTTTGAACAACTGGTGCTTCTATAACCGGTTGTGCTTTTTGAATTTCTAATAATTTTTTCTTTAATTTATATTCTTCATCTGACTCTGTTTCAGTATCAGATGAATCATTTTCATATTCTTCATTAGCTTTTAATATTGATACTACTACTGCTTGTTCAACAATAGGTTCTTCTACTTGTTCAACAGCAATTTCAACAGCAGGTTCTTCTACTTGTTCAACAGCAATTTCAACAGCAGGTTCTTCTACTTGTTCAACAGCAGGTTCTTCTACTTGTTCAACAGCAGTTTCAACAGCAGTTTCAACAGCAGTTTCTTCTACTTGTTCAACAGAAATTTCAACAACAGGTTCTTCTACTTGTTCAACAGCAATTTCAACAGCAGGTTCTTCTACTTGTTCAACAACAGGTTCTTCTACTTGTTCAACAGCAGTTTCAACAGCAGGTTCTTCTACTTGTTCAACAACAGGTTCTTCTACTTGTTCAACAGCAGGTTCTTCTACTTGTTTAACAGCAACAGCAGGTTCTTCTACTTGTTCAACAGCAGTTTCAACAGCAGGTTCTTCTACTTGTTCAACAGCAGTTTCAACAGCAGGTTCTTCTACTTGTTCAACAACAGGTTCTTCTACTTGTTCGGCAGCAGGTTCTTCTACTTGTTCGGCAGCAGGTTCTTCTACTTGTTCAACAGCAGTTTCAACAGCAGGTTCTTCTACTTGTTCAACAACAGGTTCTTCTACTTGTTCGGCAGCAGGTTCTTCTACTTGTTCGGCAGCAGGTTCTTCTACTTGTTCAACAGCAGTTTCAACAGCAGGTTCTTCTACTTGTTCAACAACAGGTTCTTCTACTTGTTCGGCAGCAGGTTCTTCTACTTGTTCAACAGCAGGTTCTTCTACTTGTTCAACAGCAGTTTCAACAGCAGGTTCTTCTACTTGTTCAACAGCAGGTTCTTCTACTTGTTCGGCAACAGGTTCTTCTACTTGTTCAACAGGAATTTCAACAACAGGTACTTGTTCAGCAATAACATATTGTTCAGCAATAACGGGTTCTTGTTCAGAAATTTCTGATTCTTCTGAAACTGGATCTTCTAGAGTGGAATAATAACTCATTAATATGTACTATATATTAAATTTTCTTTAATTATTAATTATTTTATAAAAAAAATTATGTCTAGATAAAGAAAAAAACATAATTACTTAAATAGAATTTTTATTTAATTAATAGTAATGGAATATACTAAAGAGATATTTGTAAAAGATTATTTTGATATTCATAATTTTTATTCAAAAATTTATGGATTGAATAGAACTATTATTTTAATGCAAGTTGGATCATTTCACGAATCTTATTGTACTGATACAGATGGATTAGATCTAGTTAGTTTAGCTAGTAAATTAGATGTAGTATGTACTCGTAAAAATAGTAAAGATCCTGTATCTAAAGGAAACCCTAGAATGTTAGGATTTCCAATACATGTTACAGATAACTTTATTGAAAAATTATGTAATTTAAATTATACAGTAATTAAAATTGATCAAACATCTGAACCACCTAAACCTAAAAGAGAAATTGTTGGTATTATTTCTCCTGGAACAATAAATAAACAAATAAACTATAGTTCATCAAGTTATATTGTTTCTATGGTTATTGATAAAATTAAAGGAAATAACTTATGTATTGGTATAGCATCATATGATTTATCTACTGGTCATGGATCATATTATGAAGCCTATTCAAAACAAAATGATTTTATGATAGTATTAGATGATATTATTAGATATCTAGATACTTGTCCACCAAAAGAAGTTATATTATATAATTCATTTAGTGATGATGAAAAGATAAATAATTTTAAAATAGACGATATAGTTAATTATTTAAATATTGACCAAAATATTTTATTTAATTACAATAACGCTAAAAATAGTTCAAAATTATCTTATCAAAAGATTATATTTGAAAAAGTATTTCCAAACAATTCTACTATATTTGAAAAATTAAATTTACATTTATATAATTGGGCACGTTTTGCATTAACAAATCTTTATGAATATGTTGAACATCATCAAAATAATTTAATACAAAAATTAAATTTACCTCTCCAATTTGAAAATAATAAATTTTTATATTTGGGTAATCATTCACTTGAACAATTAAATGTTTTTAACAAAAATCCAAGTGACAAAAGTTTATTTCAAATAATTAATAATACTAAAACATCATTAGGTAAACGATTTTTAAACGATGCACTATGTAAACCGTTACTTGATAAAGATATTTTAGCTGAAAGATATGAATTAATATCTAATATTATTTCAAATAATTATTCAGAAAAATTAGTAAGTTTGTTAGAAGATATATCTGATATTGATAGATTAATTCGTAGATTAGATTTAGGTACGATGAATCCATCTGATTTATATTTATTATATTTATCATTGTATCAAATAGATAAGTTAACTATTTTTTGTAATAGTAATAATATATTTAATATTGATTATAGTTTTAATACTAAATCAATATTAGAATATTTTACTAATACATTTAATATTGACATGATTACTTCATTAAATTTTAATAATTTATCAGAATATGATAAAAATATTTTTAAGCCAAACATTTATCCAGATTATGATTTGTTAATCGAAGAATTACAATCATCTACCTGTTTTATGGATAATTTAGTATCCAAACTATCTTCATTAATTGATGATAAAAAAACATTTGTTAAAAATAATGAAGACTATAATATGATTACAGTTAAATATAATGAACGTGAAGGTCACTATTTATTCTTAACTAGTAGACGTTGTGATATTTTAAAAAAAAAATTAGAAGGTTTAAAGGAGATATCTATTGGCAAATACAAATTACAAATATCTGATTTAGAATTTGAAAAATTACCAAAGAGTTCTTCTACTAAAATAAAATGTACAAAAATAAAAGAGGTATCAAATGAATTAATTATTATAAAATCAAAAATTGCTAAATTAATGAAAGAAAAATTTAAATTACAATTAAGCTTTATTGCTAATAATTATAATAATCTATTTTCCTATTGGGCTAAAAAAATAGGATTAATTGATTTTATTAATTCTGGTGCAATTACAGCAATTAAAAACCATTATTCAAAACCAATACTCGAACCTAATGATGTATCTTTCTTTTCAGGTACTGATATACGACACCCAATAGTAGAATATATATCGAAGGATTATGAATATAAACCGCAACATTTACATCTAGGATCTAATGAATTATCTGGTATATTATTATATGGTATTAATAGTTCTGGTAAATCAACATTGATGAAATCTATTGGATTAAATATTATATTAGCACAAATTGGTTATTATACAGCAACTAGTAAATTTGTTTATTCACCATATCAAACTTTGTTTACTAGAATTAATGGTAATGATAATTTGTACAAAGGTCTAAGTTCTTTTATGGTTGAAATGATTGAATTAACATCAATATTAAAAAGAAATAATTCTAATACCATAGTATTAGCAGATGAAATTTGTAGAGGTACAGAAGAAAAATCAGCTAATATTATAGTAGCTCATATGCTAGAAAAATTATCTTCATCTAATACTACTTTTATAACTGCTACACACTTACATAAAGTTGCTAATTTACCATCTGTTAAGAAAATAAAAAATCTAAAAGCAATGCATCTTAAAATAACTTATGATGATGTAAATGATCAACTAATTTATGATAGGGAGTTATCAGAAGGTCAAGGTGATACATTTTATGGATTAACAGTTGCTAAATATTTAATGAAAGATCATCAATTTAATGAATCAACTAGTAAAATTTTATTAGAATATGATGATTATTCTGAAGTTAAAAAATCAAAATATAATTCGGATAATTTTTTAATTGAATGTGAAATATGTAAAAGTAAAAATAATTTAGAAACACATCATATAGTATTTCAAAAAGATTTTGAAAAGAAAATAACAAAATTACATTATCAAAAAGATGCTAACTATAATTTAGTTACTTTGTGCATGAGTTGTCACGATGATGTAGACCGTAGTAAAATAGTTATTAATGGTTGGAAAGAAACATCAAATGGTCGATTATTAGATTATGAAACAAATAATAAAATAATTAAAAAAAGTAAATACAGTGATGAATTAGTTGAATATATTAAATCATTGAAAAATAATGGTGATGTTAAAATGGCAAGAATTAAAATAAAAGAAACATATGATAAGAAACTATCTTCACAAACAATTTTATCATTTTGGGGTTAAATATGTAAGATAGTTATAATAAAACTAATTAAATAATAAATATTTTATAATTTAGTAAAATATTTATTTTTTGTGCAAATATTTTTCTCTTTATTCATTATAAGCTACTAGATTTAATTGGTATGAAAATAGTGCCCATTTTAAACCCTATCATTTTGATTCCGCCGCTTTTGATGAGAAAAAAGCAAGATTTTAAAATATAACAATTGGTGTTTCATTTGGTGCAACTAGAGATATTGCTTTTGAACATGCTATTCAAAAAATACTATTAGTTTTACACTAGTTGATATATGGATTTTCTAAACAAGTTAATATTGATTGGAGACATGGTGTACCACAAATTCATCCTGATAATTTCAGTAATGATGGGCGGATAAGTATAATTATTTAGGGGATATAAAAAGTTAAATTAAAATATATATTATAAAAATAATATATCCTTTAATTATAATGTTAAATTTTATTTATTATTTACTCATAATAGTAATCATATTTAATATTAAATTTTTAAAATTTTTTAATCTTCAAACATATATAAATACTGTAAATGATTTATTTATAAAATTAAAACATGTGTTATTTTCAAAATCCAGTTGTATTCAAATTAATTTAATGAATAATGATTTAAGTTTATGTAAAGTAAAAGATGAATATTATTATACTATCGCAAAAGATATTTCGATTGGATCCAGAACAATCAGGAAAGGTTATATTTGGGATGAATATTTAAGATTACAAATTGATAAAATATCAGATATTAATCAATGTGCAATTGATATTGGTGCTAATATTGGTTATCATAGTATTTATATGAGTAAAAAATTTAAACAAGTATATTCATTTGAACCACAAAAAGAAATATTCAATATTTTAAATTTAAATATTAAAAAAAATAATATTACAAATATTATAACATATAATAATGCAGTAGGTAATGAAAATAAAAAAATAAAATTATCATGTAGTAATAATTCTATTCATAATTCTATAAAAAAAATTGATGAAGATGGATGTGAAAGTGTAAATATGATTAGACTAGATGATATACAACGATTAAATAATATTGGATACATAAAAATTGATGTTGAAGGTTATGAATATAATGTGTTATTGGGTGCAATTAATTTAATAAAGAAATATAGACCAATTATTATATTTGAAGAACATAATGATATTAAAATGTTTGATACACCAAATACAATTAATTTATTAGAAGAGTTAAATTATGAAGTAATTAGATTATTACCATATGTTGATGATTATATTGCTTATCCTAAATAATATATATGTTATTCATAACTATTTAATTAATATGTAAATTAAATAATCAAGAATATACAAGGTACTCACGATGAACCATTATTTCAAGCAAATCAAATTGGTAAACTATTAGAAATTAAAAATGTATGACAAATTTAATAAATTTTGATGACACTGAAAAGGTATTATCTGAAATATACACCCTTGGTGGAAAGCAAAAGGCAACATTTTTAACTGAATTTTGTCTATATCGTTTAATTAACAACAGATCAAATAGTTATATTTCATATTATTTTCAAAAATAGTCATGTCAAGTAATCAAAGAATTCTGAAACTGGAGACATTCATCATGGTTATAAATGGAAAATCAATTTATTAAAATAAAAATAGAAAATCAATTTATTAAAATAAAAATGGAAAATTAATTTATAAAAAATTTGAATTAATATTTAATTTATATAAATCAAATATTAATGCCAGTTGAATGTAAATTTGAAAATTGTAATAAGAATGCTTCATTCAATATAGCATCTGAAACTAAAGTATTATATTGTTCTGAACATAAAACTAATGGATATTGTATGTTGTCTCAGACTCCATTTTCTTTTATTATAAATTTCTACATTTTCTAATACATCGTAAACATCACTGCTAATTTGTATTCTATCTATTTATGTGGTTGTTTGTAATCTTGATACCATATTTACGGCATTACCAACAATACATAATCTTGATATTTCATTTGCTAATAACTTCAATCATCTAATAATCAACTAAAATTATATGCAATACCTCCAGAATCTTCTAAATTAATTACCATATGAAAATAATATAATGGAATATATACACATTCCTTATCTTTTTGAATAAAAATATAAAGATCTTCTATATTTTTTTTTAATTTATTATAATTTATATTCAACCAATCAATTGCATTTGTTTTTGTTTTATTTGGATAAGATGTAATTGATTTAATATATTTAATATTTTTTTTAGAATCTGGGAAAATTAACCATAATTTTTTACCATATACTAAATAATTTATTGCTTCTAAATGATTATGCAAATGAGTTCCTGTGTATTTTTTGCCAATAAATAAATCACATCTCTCTAAATTATTAATACTTTTAGAATATGGGATATCTATCATTTTAATGATAATATCTACAAATTTATAATTTTCTTTAAATTTATTTATATTTCTTACATAATTTGGATTTAAAAATAATGAATGAAAAATATATTCATTATTATTATTATTATTTAAATAATCTTTATACAAAATACTATTAATTACAACATCACTATTACCTAAAACAGAAAAATCCAATTTAAAATTTTCTATTTTTTTTATAAAAAAATCTTTTGTAATTATATTTTTAACTTTAAAAATTATAGGTTCTATATTATTTAGATTTATATATATGTCTTTATAATTATCAATGCTAATTTTTTTACAATTATTAGTATAAATATCTTCTCTAAATATTATATTATTAGTATCTTCGAAATTATTATCATTATTTGTTTGAAAAAGATTATTTATCAGTAATATTATTAATAATAATATTATAATATATATAATTTTCATATTATATATATTATAATATAAAATAATTTATTATTTTAATATTTGTTTTTGTATATAGAAATATTATCTACCAAGATATTTTATTATTTTGGGGTTAAACAATTGTTTTCGTAATAGACTAAATATTCTGGATGTTTTGTTTTATATTTTTTAATAATTGTATCTAAATTATTATTAAAATTATATATAAGTTTATACATTGTATTTATATTTCCTAAATAAATATTATCTAATCCAAGAATTTCATCATCTATAAAAAATTTATTTTTATAAAAACAAGTATCCAGATTGTTTTTAATAAAATAAATAATCCAGTTTTGATTAATACTATTACTATTATTTAAAACATCAAAACGTAAATTAACTATTAATTCACTGGAATTCAGGTCGTTTGTAGATTTAATATAGTCAATAATTTTAAATTGACTATACCAATAATTTTTCCAGCCTAATACTGGCATTTTTGTTCCTGCTATTTTTCCTTCTAAATTACCTATTAACTCTATTTTATTATCATCATCAATAATAATATGTTTTATTAAATCTTTTAACTCTCTAAAATACTCATACATAATTTTTTCAGTTACTTCTTTTTTATTTTCATTTATTTCTCTCCAACTTATATTATTTGAAAATATGTTCCATGTATGGATATATATTTTTAAAATATTATTAGTTTCATAGATTTTTTTTAATAAATTATAAAAATCATTATTATTGAAAGTTTCTCGTAGATGTCCTCTAATTATTAAAATCATATTATATATTAAAATATTTTATATTTATGAAAAAATATAATATATTAGTAAAATAATAAATTTTTTAGCAAAATCTGTTTAACAAGGCATTTGAAATCATATTGTAAAGTTAAAAATGAATTTATAAACATTAGAAGAAATGCGTAATGAAAATAATCATACTTATAAATCTTATCTAAAACTTATAAATGTGTTAGCTTATGATAAAAAAGATCTTGTAATAAATACATGGACTAAATTAAAACAATTAGAATTATTAGATACAAATAAAGATCCTGATGAAATTATTTGGGATCGTAATATTGATTTCGATAAAACAATTACTATTTAAATATTTTAGGTTACTTTATTTATTTTAGTTATAATAAAATATTCTGTGAGAGTATTTTTTCCTTTAGTTATATTAAAATTTATATAATCTAAAAATTTCATCATAGCAATTACTGGTAAAATAAAATGATAAATTATTTTATGAATATTTTCAGCGTTTTTATTTTCATATTCAGCAGTGAAAATACCATCTTTATGAGGTGTTCCCCATGATGTTACTTTTCCATCTGACATTAAATTAACAGTTTTATCTAAACTTTTTTTTACTTTATTAAAATTTTTAATCCCATTTTTATTCATAATAATTGTATAATCACTTTTATATTTCATAGAACTAAATAAATAAAATCCAGTTACTTTTACTTTATTATTAATTATAATTGTATTTTCATTTACTGTAGTATATTCATGATCAGTTGTTCCTAAAATATCATTAATTTTTGTACGATTTTTTAAACAAATATCATTTCCTTTATTAAATAATTCTGTGTATTTATCCATTATATATTTAATTGTAGAAAAAAATTATTTATTAATTCAAATATGTTATCCATTATATATTTAATTGTAGAAAAAAATTATTTATTAATTCAAATATGTTATTAAAAGATTTTTTATATAATTTATTAGCAAAATATGATAAAACTTGTATAGATTTTTTATTATTTTACAAAAAATTATATAATAATATTGGTTTATATAGTTTTTATCAATTAGCTTTTGTATTAAATATTTAATATATAAATATTTATAATATGGATATTTTTTTATTATTTCCAATACATTTATTTTCAAATATAGATCAACTAAAAGATAAACATGTTTATTTAATAGAAGATCCAAGATTTTTTACAGATTTCAATTATCATAAATTAAAACTAGTCTACCATCGAGCAACTATGAAAAGTTATTATGATTATCTTAAAGATAATAAAATTAAAGTTCAATATATAGAATTTACAGATAAAATTTACAACAAAATAAAAAATAATTCAGTTTCTACTTATGATTTAGGTGATGATGTATTATTAAAAAAAATTAAAAAATTAATACCAAAATTAACACTGGTCAATTCATTAAATTTTTTAGTTAATAAAGAATTGATAAATACTAATTTATCAGAATTTTATTCCAAAGAAAAATATAATTTTCAAAATTTTTACAAATGGCAAAGAAAACGATTAAATATTTTATTAACTAAAACAGGTACACCTGTTGGTAGTCAATGGTCATTTGATAAAGATAATAGAAAATCATTACCTACAAATGTAGAAATTCCTAAAGTTTTAAAATTAAATGAAAATAGTTATATTACTGAAGCTAAAAAATATGTTGAAAAAAATTTTGAAAATAACTATGGATCATTAGATAATTTCGTTTATCCAATAAATCATGAAGATTCAAAGAAATGGTTAAAAAATTTTATTAAAAATAAGTTTGAAAAATTTGGTAAATATGAAGATGCAGAAACTATGCGAGATCCGTTTTTATTTCATTCAGTATTAAGTCCAATGATGAATATTGGTTTAATAACGGATACTGAAGTATTAGAAATAGTAATGCCATACCAAGATACAATAGCAATTGCATCATTTGAAGGTTTTATTAGACAAATTATTGGTTGGCGTAACTATTTATATTCTATATATTTAATAGAAGGTAGTAAATTTAAAAAGAATAATTTTATGAATCATACAAATAAAATCAATAAAAAGATAATGTGGTCAGGTGAAACAGGAATTTTACCAATAGATAATGTAATAAAAAAAATAGTAGAATATAGTTATGCACACCATATAGAAAGATTAATGTATTTAGGTAATTATATGTTACTATGTATGATTCGACCAAAAGATGTTTATCAATTATTTATGGAATGGACAATTGATGCATATGAGTGGGTAATGGTTCCAAATGTTTTTGGCATGTCGCAATTTAGTGATGGTGGTAAAATAATGACAAGACCATATTTTTCATCGTCTAATTATATATTAAAAATGAGTGATTATAAAAAAGGCGAATGGTGTAATATTTATGATTCTATATATTATAATTTCATAAATAAACATGAAACTTATTTGGCAAAAAATTATGCTACGTCAAGGCAAGTTATGTTTTGGAGAAAAAAGAAAGAAGAAGATAAAAAAGAATTAATAAAAATAGCTAATCAACATATAAAATCTATTACTAAATGATTATGTTAGCATTTACATTGTAAATTCTAAACCCATCTACTAGAATTTTTATAAATAATAAAAATTGTCTGCTCTCAATAGAATTTATAAAACAAATTCTATTATGAGCGACTGATCTTTATAAATAATAAAAATTGTCTGCTCTCAATAGAATTTATAAAACAAATTCTATTATGAGCGACTGATTTTTATAAATAATAAAAATTGAGTAATTTAGATTTAAATAATATCTTTGTAATATTATAATGAGTCTTATTATATCGCCATATAAAAATATAGAACAATATACCCGTATTGTTATAGAACCCCATCAAATGAACAGTGATATACGTAATCATTTAAAATTTAATCTAAAAAAAAAAGTAGAGAAAAAATGTAATAAAAATGGTTTTGTTGATGAAATATATAGAATCACAAATTATTCAGATGGTACAATGATACCGGAAAATCTATCAGGAAATGCAATTTATGATATATCATATCATTGTAGATTATGTATTCCAATAGAAAATTCTATAATTATTAGTCAAGTGAAAGTAATTAACCAAGAATTAGTAGTAACTATAAATGGTCCTATTATGACATTTATTCCAAAAGACAATGTTGACTCAAACATATGGAATATTGTTGACAATTATACACACAAAACTAAACCATCTATTAAACTAGCTGTTGGTGATTATATATGTGTAAGAATAATAAATAAACGTATTAATGATGGTGATACACAAATTAAAACAATTGGTATATTATTAGATTTACCTTCTGAAAAAGAAATAGAAAAATATTTTGGTAGTAAAATAATTATAGAATCAGAAGGTGAAGAAATAAACTCAAACTTTATTTAATTTTTTTGCTAAATTTAAGTATTTAGTTTTATATTTAATATATTTTGATTTATAATCACAAGTAGACAATTCTTCTGGTCTAGGTACTCTTTTCCCCATTGGTGTACGTGAGAAACCAATAGGTGCTATTGGAAATCCATTTGTTTGTGAATTAAATTCTTCTGATCCAAAACTAGGTTCTCTTTCTATAATTGGTGTACGTGGGAAGCCAATAGGTGCAATTGGAAATCCATTTGTTGGAGAATTAGATTCTTCTGAGGCAAAACTATAAGGTATTCTTGGCGGTGAATTAAATTCTTCTGGGACAAAACTAGAAGGTATTCTTGGCGGTGAATTAAATTCTTCTGGGACAAAACTAGAAGGTATTCTTGGTGATGAATTAAATTCTTCTGCTTCTGCCCGTACTTTCTGCGGCGAACCAAAAAGTTGTTTAGTAGTTTTTTCTTCAGAATCTAAATGAGCAAGCATATCTGATTCAGACTCATCTAGAATAACTCTTCTTTTTCTAGGTTTATCAGGAAAAAAACGAGCTGATAATTTAGAATCACTTTCTATTTTAGAAATAATTGCATTTAATAGTCTTAGTCGTTGTTCATCTTTTGCTCTATTTCGACTTTCATCAAAACCATCTAAATTATCACGATAAAATGATCTTAAAGTTTTAGGATTAAGAACATCGATACCATCTAAATTAATATTATTAATTGGTGATTTATCAGGTACAAAAATTAAATCAAATGTAACACCTTCAACATTTGTATATGTAATTGATTTTTCTAGTGATTCAGTAGATTTAGTAAAATTATCAAAATTTGGATGAGAAATTTGTGAATTATTATACATAAAATCAAGATCACTTGGTGGTATCATATCATTTAACTCAGCTAACATATTTAAATGTGCTAACATATATGCAATAGCAGCAGAACCACCCACTGTAAGATTACCTGTTTTATATTTTACAAAAGTATAAATCTGGTTTAATTTGGTTTCAAAATGTTTATACCAACTCATATAATTAAATATACAAAATATTTAATTATATATATTTAATAATATCTTTTTCTAAATTATTTAAAATATTTTTATCATAGTTATAGGAAATAAAATCATTAATATCTATATTATATTTTTTTAAAAAAGTATCTCGTAGATCTGTTATATTTTTACTAAAATTTCTTATTAGAGTTTTAAAATTAATATTTTTAAATTTTATTTCTTTTATTAATTTTTCTGCTAACTCTTTTGATTCAATTTGGAGATTTTTCATTTTATGATAGATCCACCAAATACACCATACGCCACAAAATCCATTTGGATCCCCAATTCTTTTACATTTTGAATAATTAATATTTTCTAATATTTGAAAACCAATAATTGGTAAATATTCATATGGTCTCTTATATTTAATATCAGAATCTAGTTTTTTAAATTTAATTTCAAGTAGTTGATCTAGTAATTTTGGATTATAATTTAAATCTTTTGGATAATTAGCACCATTTGGTTCAAATCTTTCTATTATAGATTTTTTAACATCATAAAATAATATATTAGCATGGGATCCAATATTAGTTTCTATACCAATAGGAATTATTATGTAATCAGTATTTTTTATTTTAGATTTGATTTCTTCGTCAAAATAAGTTGGCATTATCATTTTTTGATATGACCAATTTATTTCAAAATTACAAAAATCTAATTTGTAATTATAGTTAATACCCAATGATTTAAAATAATCTTCTAATTGTTTATTAGATGTTAATGGGTAGTCAATAATTATTCCCATATTATTGTTTTTAAATTTATCATATAAGAATAATAATCCAAATAAAATATCAATATGACTTCCTGTATAATAACATGTATTAACAAATATACCATTATCTAAAATTAACTCATAGTCAGTAACTTTTGGTATTGATCTATGTTCTTTTATAATAATATTTTTTATTTTATCTTTACATTTTTGTTCATTTTCTTTTTTATTAGCACAAACTAATTCCCAATCCAGAGTTAATTTATCTTTATTAATTATTAAATAATTATAAAATGAATTAATAACAATATTTATATATTCTGGTTTATTTTGAATAAAATCATATGTTGAAATATTATCATTGTTTTTAATAAAAATATTTAATTCTTTATTTTCTAATAAATCATGATTACTTAATATTTTATTTTGAAATATTAAGTATAAACATGTATTTCCATTATTATCTTGAATATTTAAATCGGTATTTTTAATTAATGTAGTAATAATATTTGGATAATCAATATAGTTTTCGTAATTTTCTAATAATATATGTAATGCTGTTTCTCCTTTTGAATTAGTTAAATTATAATTTAGTTGTGAATAATTTATAAATACTTTTATGTGATCATATAATTTATCAACAATAGCATACATTAAACTAGTATTTCCATAATAATCTTGTAAATTTATATTACAACCATTTTTAATAATATTATCAGTAATTACAGGAGGCATATTTAATACTACACACTGATGTAATGCTCCTAAACCATATTCTTTTTCTTGATTATTTAAATTTATTTGTTTCTTTAATAACATATTGATAATATCTATTTTTTTATAAGCAATTGCAAGTTGTAAAAATGATTCGTTGTTCAATGATAGAAAATTTAAATTAATATTTAAGTTAATAAAATATAAAATAATATCAGTTCTTTCATATTCTAATGCTAATTGTAAAACATTATTTCCATCATTATCTCTAATCATTGGGTCAGCGCCATTTTCAATTAGTAATTTTAAGCAATCTATATTATTTAAAATAATACAATAATGTAATGCTGTTAGTCTAAGATTATCTCTAATATCAATAATAGAAATTCCTATTAATTCTTTATTATATATTAATAATGTTTCTAACATTTTAACATTATTAAATTTAATAGGAATATGTAATATTGTTCTTCCATCAATATCTAATATATCTAATCTAATACTTCTTTTCAATAGTATATTTAAAATATCACTTTGATTATAAATTAAAATATAATGAATCAAATAATTATTATATTCATCATGAATATTAAAATCTGTATTATTAGGTTGATCTAATATAATTTTTTTTAATTTATCAAAATTTTGTGATTTTATTAAATCAAAAATATCATCCATTACTATAAATAAGAATTTAATTTATTTATAATAATTAATCAAATATTAAATCTAAACTACCGTTTATAACACGACGATAAAAAATACTATTACCTGATTTGCTAGCTCTTACGATTTTAAATATATCACCAACTTTTGCATTATAATATCTAGACATCATCTCAGTATCAAAGATCTTAGATAATTCATTTTCAGGAAATTTACTTAAAACTTCTTCTTTTTCTTCAGGTGATAATAATTGATGACTAGGAATAATGGCTTTTAAAGGAATATCTTCTAACATTTCATGTTCAAAAAATATTTCTGAATTTTTATAATCAGTAATAACCTGTTTAAAAACTTTTTTAGCACATTCTTTTATAACAATAATTTTATGAATATCAAGATTATTAGATAGATATTCATCAATTGGTGTACCTTGAGTAATTGAACTTAATTTAGCATTAATTGGATAAATACTACATTTTGTACCATCATTTAATTTAAATTCAATAATGGATTTTTGATTTATATCACTACTTATTTCAGAAAATTTTTTATCAACATCATCAATGAGGTTTCTTCTATTTAACATTTTAATAATATTTAAACATAAAATATTATTAACTTCCTTACTATTTAGTTCAATATTTATCGACATATTATATTAAATTATATAACTTTTATATGTTTTTTATACAATTTTTATAGAAAGTCTGAAAGACTTTCTATAAAGATCAGTCGCTCATAATAGAATTTGTTTTACAAATTCTATTGAGAGGAGACAATTTTTATTATTTATAAAAATTCTAGTAGATGGGTTTATAATTTACTTTGTAAATTCTATTGAGAGCAGACAATTTTTATTATTTATAAAAATTCTAGTAGATGGGTTTATAATTTACTTTGTAAATTCTATTGAGAGCAGACAATTTTTATTATTTATAAAAATTCTAGTAGATGGGTTTATAATTTACTTTGTAAATTCTATTGAGAGCAGACAATTTTTATTATTTATAAAAATTCTAGTAGATGGGTTTAGAATTTATTTACCAAATAATGGATTAATATCTTCAATATTAGTAGTATATTCAGAATTAAACTTTAATATAAATTTAACACCACTTGATAATGAATTACAATGTTCTTGTAAAAATCTAGATACATCATTAAAAGTACAGTTTCTACCTACGCATTCAAATCCTAATGGACCGTAATAATTAGTAATAAGTTCAGGAGTAGCTGCTTTTAATTTGATATCCAATTTACTTTCCTTATTAAAAAATATTTTTAAAAATGTACATAATAATTGAAGACCACTACCTTTTTCCATAAGATATGCATCTATATTATCTATAATTAAAAATGTACTTCTTATAGTACTACTAACATGGCCAATTTTAAAATATCTTGGTTGTTCCCAAAATGAATCATCATTAATTTCCGCTAATATTGTATCATATTCACTATTTTCATGTATACCATTTAGTTTTTGTACTCTTATTCTATTAATACAAAATGCAGTTACTATTTCTTTTAGTTTATCTTTGTTCATAAAATCTATAGCTGGGTCATAATAATATAAAGCAGATAGGGTAAACATAGTATCTTTCCATTTTTCACACAAAATATGTGACATTTTAAAAGTATAATTTCTTTCTTTTTTATCATATGTATATGTCATTTTATGTAAATCTATTAAAGGGTGTAAATCAATATCTGGTATAATAATTTCTGGCATTATTTGTAATTCACTATCTGAAGAACCACCTTTATAATTTTTTAATTCAAGATACTTTTTTTTATATTTTAAATATTTATTTTGAAACATATATAATTAATATAATATTTTTTTAATTTAATAGCCATTTATCTTTAGTAAATAATAAAATTTGTCTGTTATGATGCGTGTGCATATAATTAATAGCCATTGATCTTTATAAATAATAAAAATTGTCTGCTCGAGCGACTTATCTTTATAGAAAAATTGTACCGATGTGTTAGAATTTACTCTGTAAATTCTAAACCCATCTACTAGAATTTTTATAAATAATAAAAATTGTCTGCTCGAGCGACTTATCTTTATAGAAAAATTGTACCGATGTGTTAGAATTTACTCTGTAAATTCTAAACCCATCTACTAGAATTTTTATAAATAATAAAAATTGTCTGCTCTCAATAGAATTTGTAAAACAAATTCTATTATGAGCGACTTATCTTTATAGAAAGTCTTACAGACTTTCTATAAAAATTGTATAAACTTATTTATAGAATATATCCCTATATAAGTAATGAATGTTCCTGTTTATAAATTACCAAAAAATAATAATTTAGATATTTTTACTAAAAGTAAACATTTAGTGATTACCACACCTTTTGAAAACCGACCATTATTCAGTTTAGGTTATCATCATTTCATTGATCGCACACGTAGTGCTCTATCGATTACCAACAAATTAGAATCTAAAAATGAATTCTATTATGTAGTAAATCCATATGAACCTAATATACCAAATTATGAAGATAATATAAAAAATCTTAGTAAAATCTATTTAAATTTATCAAAGGATAAACCAGATATATTTTCACGAGATTTTTACAAAATTTGGGAAACTGCTTTTTTATTTGATATTTTAGATAAAACAAATTTAAATACATTAGTATTAAATGATCTAGAATCAGAAGTAGAAGCAGATTATGAAAATAATATTGCTATTCTACAAGGTGTTGTATATTATAGAGATAAGTTTTTACCAACATTAACAAAAAAAGATCAACATTATGTATTAACAAATGATAAAAATACAGTTATTAAATCAATCGATAAAAATATTAAATCTATTAATAAACTAGACAAAGATTCTTATGATTTAATTATTACTAACTGTTCTAGTAAAAATGAAAATGAATTTATTGATATTTTTATTAACCAATTAATTATGATTTGTGAACATCAAAACTCAGGTGGTAATTTAATATTAAAAGTATTTGATACATTTACAATGGCTACTATAAAGTTATTATATCTATTAGCAACTTTGTATGAAGAAATGTATATTTTTAAACCATATTTTTCAAGACCTTCTGAATCAGAGAAATATATTATCTTAAAAAATTTTACAGCATCTAGTTCAGATATTAAAAAATTAATACCAAAACTAGAAGAAATTCAAAAAGCAACAAAAACAAAAAATTTTATTACCGATGTTTTTATCGATTTAGAAATAAAACCAGATTTTATTAATTATATTAAATTTTCAAATATTAAATTAGTCAATCAACAACAGATTTTAATTAATGAAATTGTTAAATTTATTAAAGAAAATAATTATTTTGGTGATAAATATCATGACTTTAGGAACCAACAAATTGAAGCTACAGGATTATGGATAAGTAATTTCTTTCCACCATCAAATAATTTATATAAAACAAATAAAGAAAATTTAGTTAAATTAACTAAAACTACAATAGATAAAACAATTTTAGAAAAAGATAAATTTATTAATAATTTAATTTAATTTGTAACCATATATAATGATTAAAAAAATTATTAAAAGTTTGGATTTAGAAAGTAAAGTTAGAGATATTTCACCAATAGATGAAATTAAACTAGCTATGAATCCAACTAAATTTTGTAATATAATTAATAATTATAAATCTAATGATAGTATAGAAAAATATATTATAAAATTATTATTAGCGAAAGAATGTGATGTTCTTGATATAATATCAGATAATTATTTTAACAATATATTAGGTTCTATTCATTTTATATTAGGTAATTCTTATTCAATTGATACTAAAATTTTTAATATTATTTATAAACATCGTGAATTAATAAAACAAGTACCACTAAATATTATGGATAGTTATAATATTATTGTTTTTAATCATGACTATGATCATTTACCATCAGCATCTTTGAAAAAATTACATAAATTCTATAATTATGAAATAATATCACGTTGGTATAAAACTGTGGTATCACAACCTGTTACCAAATCAGAGTATTTTAAAGTTACTAAATCAAATACTAAAGATAAACAATGGGCTAAATATTTAGAAGTCTGGTCTATTTATAATAGTTCTTGTTTAGAATTAAAAGAATATATAAAAAAACTATTAAAATTCTATAAACCAATATCAAATCCAGTAGTTGGTTGTTCACATTTTGGTAAAAAATATTATGAACATTGTTTAGAATCATATATTGGATTAGATACTAAACCAGTTATATTAGAAAAATGGGCATATAAAGAATTAGATAGATTAATGGAACAAATGAAATTATATATTAAAATAGTTGAACCATCATTAGATCTTTCAGATCCATACAAAAAATTTATTGATAAAATATCAAAAAATAAAGAACAACATTTTAGTTCAAAGAAAGAATTAATAACAACGTATCAAGATACAATTAATAAATATAGAAAAATATATGTTGAAACACTTGGATTTCCTGAATATGAAAAACCAAATTTAATTATTTTTGATAATTCTAAATTAGGAGGTGGGTATTATTATTTGAATAATTTTTATTTAAATGTCCATTCTTGGAAAGAAATGAAAAAATACACTGTTGAAAGTCTAGTACTTCATGAAACTATGCCTGGACACCATACTCAAGTTCATGTTATGTTAAATAAAACAAATAAATATAGTTTATTATTTAATTATTTTGGTTCTTCATGTACTGGTTTTATAGAAGGTTGGGGCTTATTTTCAGAAAAATTAGGTTTTGATCAAACGACATGGGATAAAATTGGTCAATTGGAATTTGAAATATTTAGAACTGTTCGTATTATAGTTGATATTGGTATTCATTATCATGGTAAAACTCCTGAAGAAATGACAGATTATATGGAAAAACATTTAACGTTATCAAAAAATGAAATATTAAATGAAATTTATCGTTACGTATGTTCACCGGGACAAGCAGTTGCATATAAAGTAGGTAACCAAGTTTTTCAAAAGATTTTAGAAAAACAAAATATTACTAATTATTTAGATAGAAAAGCTATTGATTTATATAAAAAACTTATTATAGACGGTCCTAAACCATTGAAATTTATATGTAAAGACTATGGATTAAATGTCAATGAATTATTTAATTTTAGAACGAAGTTTTAAAATTCCTAGTTCGCGATCTTTAAGCATTTTTATAAAATTTGTACTATTAAAGAATTTTTTCCTTTCTTTTAATAATCTTTTCCATCTTCTTTGGATAAGTCTTAAATAATGTGTTTTTAAGATGCATGTATATAATATAAATCCATCTACTTCTTTGAAATATATTTTCATTAATTCAATTTGTTCCCAATTAGGTTTTATAGTAGAATATTCTAATAAATGATCAAGTAATTGATCATGATTATTTTCGTAAAATATATTTTTTGGCAAACTTAATTCAAATAATAAATTATTATCATAATAATTACATAAACCAATATGATAACTATTATTTAGTATATCTTCTTCTAATATTAATATATCATCCATAATATATTAATAGTAGTAGTCTTTTAATCTGTTTTTTCTTTTTCTTGGGCAGCTTTTGCTTCATTTTCTTTTTGTAAAACTGGATAAAGATATTTACCAGCTAGTTCTTCACTTAAATTTAATTCTACACTAGCTAATGATTTTTCACCAACATTTACTTTCTCTAACATATCAATCATTTTAAATAAAAAAGTATTATCTTGGTTTTCTTCACGACATAATCTTTTAACGAGTGATGGGTATTTATCATAGAAATCAGTCATTGTATTAATAATTTCCATTTCTAATTCAAATGAATCTGTTACACCATTTTTACGTAACTCTTCTAACTTTAACTGTAATATCTGAATATCTTCTCTAATATTTGGGTTGTCCATTAATATTTTTACTTAATAATTCTTTAAATATTATTATGTTTTTTTATAAACAACTGCAATTAATATTAACATAATAAATAAAAATATAAATGTATATAACATCAAATTATTAGATCTAGGTTTAGCATTATCTGGTTTAGCATTATCTGGTTTTTCATTATCTGGTTTGGAATTATCTGATTTAGGTTCTACTTTTTTTTGTTCTTCATTATAATTGTTTGATATTAATGCAACAGCTTCATTATAAGTATATACTTTTTTATTATTTTCTTTATTTACTTCATTGTGCATATCAATTGACCATTTTAAAAGATTTGATTTAGATGATAATACTTCGTCAGTTATTGGGTATATCAGTAAATGTTTTTTATAATTATCAATACATAATTGGCAAGGTAATAAATCACCTACTAATGTAAAGAAAGTTAAATATTTTTGTTTGTCTTCATTCGTTGGTTCATTAGGATAAGCCATTGCAATAAAATGCAAGAATTTCCACCCATGTGGTCCCCATATATTAGGTCCTATTGCCATTATTATTATTAAGAAAATTAATTAATAATAAGATTAACTATATCTTTTTTTAACATTTTATTAATATTAATTTTAATATTTTTTTTATCTAAAATGACTTCTAGATCCTTTTTTGTCATTTTTAATAGTTGGCTTTCCGTATATTTAGTTTCTGGTTCCTTAATAAATGTTTCGTTTGATTGTTCAATTGGACCATTGAATGTATTAATAATATTTTTAATATTTTCTTCTAAAATATATGTTTTACCATAAGATTCTAAGTCAGATTGATATAGTTTTTTAATAAATTGGTCATTATATGAAAATATTTTTTTGCTATCAACTTCATAAATAATTGGTTCAAAATATTCTTCATAATTTGCCAATAATAATGTAGGTTTATAAGGATTACAGAAGTCATCTTTGAAAATAATACGTAATTTTTCTTCTTTGAAATCAAATATTATAAAGTTAATATCCAATAATTCAGATAAACATTGTAATAGTAAACTATCTACATTATTTAAAATATCAGTTTTATTAATTTTATTCTTACTTAGTAATTCTTCGGTATAATTTGAAAAAGTAAATGAATCAATAGATTCCATAATTGATTTCTTAAAAATATTTATTGAATTTAATTCTTCGTCGTTGTTATAAGTTATAAATTCTTTATTTAATAACGTTAATAAACTGGTATAGAAACTAATATTATTGTTTTTAGCATCATATTGATTTATACCATATCTATAAAATTTATTTTGAATTAAATCTTTAAATTTTTCAGGAAAAAGATCACTGTAAATCAGTATATGTTTTTTGCTAGCAAAACTATTTTTTTTAGTTACTAAATATTTAATAATGATATCATAATTAATTTCCATATTATAATTACTAGTTAATTTGTGTTTAAATAATACAATTTTTCTATTTGATCTTTAGATCAAATAGAAAAATAAGTCGTTCATAATAGAATTTGTTAAACAAATTCTATTGAGAACAGACAATTTATTAGATAGGATTAGACAATCTTCATATTTACATAATTCTATTTTTTTTTATAGTTTCCTACAAAATCTGTACCATATGCACCTAAATCTAAATGTATTGCTCTATTTATAGCTATTGGAAGGGTTCCATCATTTTTAGCCTTAATCTTAACATCTAAAGCCTCAAATATTTTTTGTACTGCACCTGCTACAGTATCTTTATCCTTGTTTAATGGGTCTACATCAATTTGAGATACCGGATTTATTTTTCGATAAAAACTAGTGCATTTATCACAAGCATTACATAAAGCTGATCCTGCTGCACTTGATGTAGTTAAAATTAATTCTAATTTGTTACTTTTACCATCAAGTTTTAACATATATGCTTGTCCAGTTAAATCATCTGTAAATTTAGAAAAAGTATCTAAAACCAAGCCCATACCAGGACTTGTAAATTTTAATCTAGTTGCATTTGGTGTTTCATCATTATAATTATATCTTTTTGATACTATATCATAACCTACATCAGTAATGAAAATAAGATAATGGGCGTAATCTCTTTTAAGACCACCTTGTTGTTCTTTTAATTCTAAGTACTTATTTTTATATTTTAAATATTTTAGTTTAAAAACTTCATCATTAAAATCCATATTGTATATATATTAAGCTATATATTTTTTTTTTAATATTTATTTAAAATAATTTCTTTCTGTTTTATATTAATTTTATCAGTGATAACTGATAAAAAGAAATATATTTGATTTATTATATCTATTTTACTTTTATTATATGGTCTGATTAGTTTTAATACTTGATCAAGTGTAAACCATCCTATATTTCCTATTTCATAATTATCCTTTGAATAATTAAGTTCATCAACTTCTGATCCTGCTAAATAATAAATATGTTTATAATTAACAAGATCTGTTCCAGTAAAATTTTCTTCAATTAAATTAATTCTATCATAGTACATATACTTTGTTAAATTAGATTCTTCTATAAATTCTCTATTTGCACATTCAACATTTGTTTCATATTTATTTCTACGACCTTTAGGAAATCCCCATTCAGGGGTATCATATTTTGAAACTAAATTATCAAGCAAATTATTAGTTTTCAAATAATTAAATTTCACTTTTGATACATTTAATTCTTTCAAAAATGTTTTAGATCTTGCTGTTTCCTTCCATAATTCATCCCATAAAGTATCAAATTCTAACGTTTTGATCTGGTTAACTTCAAATTTTGTCATTAATTCAAACATATCTTTCACTTTTATATTATCATTTTCATCATATCTACCTCTTAGAAATTCAATGTAAGATAGCGAGTGCTTTCTTTGAATTAATAAAAATTTAATATTAGATTTATGAAAATCCACCTTATTAATATAATCTAAATTATTGTAATTGTAGTCTTCAATAGTAATATATTTATTAAATAAAAATTTTTCTATTTTATGTAATCCTATATTATCTATCTTAAAACATATAATTCCACATGATATAATTGGTTCAGAACATAATTTGGAATTATGTCCAGATTTACCACAATTCATACAATAATTATTCATCTGAAATTATATACATATTATTTTTTAAACCAATTATTAGTTTAAAATATAATTTTAAAGAATTAATCAACACTCATGTCATCTTCAACACTTAATACCTCATAATCTTCATAGAAAGATCTATCATCATCACTTTTAGAATGTATACTTTCTTTATCTAACTCATCTTCAGTTTCTTCACTTCCATAATCACCTACCATTCCATACATGTTTGAATTTATAAATGTTTCTATTATTTTTTCTATATTATCATCTTCTATTTCTGTAAGTGAATCTTCAGTAACTTGTTCAATAACTAGTTCTGGATCTTGTTCAGTAACTTGTTCAGAAACTTGTTCAGTAACTTGTTCAGAAACTTGTTCAGTATTTTGTTCTGGATCTAGTTCAGTAACTTGTTCAGGATCTTGTTCAGTAACTTGTTCAGGATCTAGTTCAGTAACTTGTTCAGGATCTTGTTCAGTAACTTGTTCAGGATCTAGTTCAGTAACTTGTTCAGGATCTAGTTCAGTAACTTGTTCAGGATCTTGTTCAGTAACTTGTTCAGGATCTAGTTCAGTAACTTGTTCAGTAACTCGTTCAGGATCTTGTTCAGTAACTTGTTCAGTAACTCGTTCAGGATCTTGTTCAGTAACTTGTTCAGTAACTCGTTCAGTAACTCGTTCACGATCTTGTTCAAGATCTAGTACAGTAACTCGTTCAGAAACTTGTTCAGGATCTAGTACAGAAACTTGTTCAGAATCTAGTTCAGTATCTTGTTCAGGATCTAGTTCAGAAACTTGTTCAGTAACTTGTTCAGTAACTTGTTCAGTAACTTGTTCAGTAACTTGTTCAGTAACTCGTTCAGAAAGACTGTGTGACTGTAACATTTTTATAAAATTTTGTATATCATCGTGTGAATCATCTTCTGATTCATCATATTCCAATTCTGTAGGTGGATCTTCATCTGATGTTTCATCGTCAATTCTACCATTTTCATTTAAATTCATAGAATAATTATTTAATATTTTAGTAATTAATGAATTATAATATTTTTCATCAGTATCAAATGGATGAGATTCGCTATCTAAATCTGGTATACTAGAATTAGTTGATTTGTCAGCTTCAGAATGCATATCATCATCTGATTCTATAGCAATTAAATCTGGCATACTAGAATGAGTTGATTCGGAATCCATTTCATTATCTGATTCTATATCAATTAAATCTGGCATACTAGAATGAGTTGATTCACTATCAGATTCTATAGGAATATGAGTTTGTTCATTGTCATTTAATTCATTAATTTTACCAAGACATTTTAAAAAATCCTTCATAAGATCATTTATACAATCTTGACGATTATTAATATCATTAGTGGCTTCACATAATATATCTTCTGATGATTTTTCATAGTTATCATCTCTTTGTCTTTTATTTGAATCTTTAGATTCCTTAAATACACGGATTTCAAGAACTCTTTTTTTATTTTTTAATTTATAAATTTTGTTGATAAATGGTACAATAGCATTTACAATAAAATATTCTAAATATTCTGTGAAGTGATAGGGTATAATTAGTAAATTAGTAACAGTAAAAATTAATATTGTGAAAAACATTAATTAAATATAAAATTAATCTTTTATATAAATTTATAGTAAAAATATTTAAAAATATCTAATGTTAAATATATGAAACTAGAAAGACTTGAAAAATATAAAAGAGGTAATTTTGTTTTAACTGATAAACATATATACATTCAAAATAAATTAGTGAAAATTAGAGATCACATTATTAAAAGAAAATTATTTGGTTTAACTGGTGGTGCAGACACTACTATTAAATCAGCTAAGCAAGGTGCTAAAGACTATTTAGAAGAGAAATTTGATAATTATAATGTTATGGACGAAAAACAGATAAATGACGAAAAAATATTTGATAATTATAATGAATTAGAACAAACTTTAAAACAACAAATGCAAAAATCAGGTCAATTACTTATTAAAGATGGTGATGACGCACTAAAAGATTTACTAAAAGCTGATGAAGAATTAATTAATGAATTTAAAAAATTCAATGAATTAGCTGGTAGTAGTTATGAAGGTATACCTAACGCAATTGGTGTTAAAAGAGAATTACTTAAAATTCAAAAAAGTTTGTTTAACCTTCAAGTAAAATTAATTTTTAGTCAATTAAGAAAAGTCAAATCTGTTGACGTTGCTCCATTATTTGCTACAATTTCTAAGAAGATAGAAGCAATGAATGAATTTATTGAAGCCCAAGAAAAAGCATTAGAAGCACCCGAAAATGATAACCAACAAGATAACCCACCGATCAGCAAATCAATTCCTGAACAAGTTGTAAAACAAACTATGATGAGTAGAGCATCAAATGCAGCTTCAACTGCAGCATCAAATTTTACATCAACTTTTACTGGTAGTAAAAAGAAAGATTCCTCGACTACAACACCTGAACCAGCACCAAGAAGAACTTTATCAGAACTTGGAAAAGATTTTTCCCCTACCCCAAGAGTAGAACAAAAAACCACAGTTGAATCGACTCCAGAACCAACACAAATAAAAGAATTAACAGGGCAACAATTTTTGGATAAAATTAATAGTCTAACATTTAACAAAAATAGTGAAGAGAAGGAAGATTTGGAAAAAATTTTGAGTGAAAATCAAGATCTAAGAAATTATATTTCAAAAAATAATTTAGATATTGATAACCCACTAGAATTAGGTAGTGCACAGCGATTATTAAAAAAAAAAAAATTAATTTAATTTAATTAAATAATTAAATATTTTAATTATTTATTTATTATCTAATATTTAGTATATGGAATATATAAATTTACAAACTTTTAAAAACTTTGAAAATTTTGTTAAATCGAATAAAGAAAATTTTCAATATGATCAAAGAGTAACTGTAAATAATCTAATTGAAAATTTAAATACTGATATACCTGATAAAATGTTTCCAAAACTATTTGGATATAAAGTTTTTGTTTTATTAGATATTTTTGAACAAAAAAAAGATTGGGTTTGTGAAACTTTTTTAGAAAATATATTTATAAATATTGAAAAATTTAAAAAATCAATAAAAACAGAAGATAATGATAAAATTATTCCAGAATTAACAACGACACCTCAGTATGAAGAAACAAAAATAAACAAAGACACTACACCTGAAACGCATCGTGAACCAATTACAACAAAAATGGTTACCAATGATGAATCTAGATACAAATCAACTAGCTCAAATGATTCTTTGGAACCCAGCGTTTCAAAATCTATACTTAGAAGTTTGAATAATAGTAAATTCAAATCATCTCTTAGTCAATTTGATTCATCAGAAAGAAAAAATAGACTAGATAGACAAATTATCGATTTATTAAAATCTAATAAAACAATTGAAGAATTAGATGAATATTATGAAATTCAAATAAAAAATTCAGAAATATATGATGATGATACTAAATGTGCTATTAAAAATGAAATTAACAAGAAAAAAAATAAAAGTTCTATTAATACTACTAGTAATACAGAATTTGAAGAATTATTTAAAGATGAATTTAATTATAATTCTGATTTTCAACCATCATCAGTAAAAGATATTTACACAAAATATAATGAATATAAAGATAAGAAAATAGATATAGAATTTAAAAGAGATATATTTGAAACTTTTAGTCAATTAAATACTGGAATTTACCCAAAACTAATATCAATTATGTTAAATCCTGAGATATTCTGTAAAATGTTTTATGATTTCAATGAAATTAATATACCAATTAATAATCCTTTTAGAATAATTAATTTTTTATTAAATATATTTTTTATTAAATGCTATAAAATACAATCAGGAAATTTAGAGACATCATTTGGCGAATCTTATAAATCTGAAATAAATAGAGATACTAAAATATTTAAATCATTATATATACAAAACTTAATATCATTAAGAGATATTAAAATAATCGAAATCCAAAAAAATAATAATGAAAATGTTACTGAAAAAGTTAGTGATAACGGTTGTACTATAGAAAGACCTGATAATGTAGATTATAAAATTAAATTAATTTATGATTTTATTGAAGAAAAATGTATGAAAATAAAAGATACAAATAATGATGATAAATATATTTTTAATTACAAACTTTTAAATTTACTGCCAGATTATTATAATCAAATTGGTAAAGAAAAAACAATTATTGCATGGCAAAAACTAACTTATTCCAATAGCTATGGAAATAATGTTTTTGAATCATTATTAGATTATTATTATTATGTAGATCAATTAAAAAATTCTCATTCTAGATTAACCAAATTAATTACTTCTATAACTAGTGGTCAAAGCTTTATTGATAATGAAAATACTGAATCCTCAGTATCTCTTGAGTCAACACCTGAAAAGGAAAAAAGGCACCCAGTAATAGCCAGTCAATCAAATTCCAAAACAAAAAAAATTAATTATGAATATTTAATAACTGAAAATTATACTAATTTAATTAAAAGTTTTGCACAAGTTTTAACATTTGTAAAGGAAAGAAATGATGGGCATATTTATAACTATGAACCAACAGCTAATAATCCAAGATATGAAATTATATTAACACAAGAAGGTATAAGACAAAGTGAAAATAGTATTGATATTATATTAAATCCAATTAGTAAAGATCGCCAAGTAAGTAACAAACTAATTCCAGATCTAAATTTTTATGATTTAAAAATTAAATATTTTAATTATCCTAATAGAATCGGTTTTAAAAATGATACTGATATTTATTATGATCAAGGAACATGGGATAAAGATAAAAATGGTTTTTATCCAAGTGATCATGCAGGATTAAATTTTGATTTAGGTAAAGCAACTAATTTTGTTAAAGATAACAAACAATATATTGAAACTTATAATATGGGGAAAATTAATAGATATTATGGTTCGCAAATAAAATCAGAACAAATTGCTAACGACCCTGAATGTGGATTAATATTATTAAATAAATTAAGAAATTTTGAAAATATTATTATAATTGGAAATGGTCAATCTGGTTCTGGTAAAACTGCTGCATTAATTAGTTTAACTTTAACAAAATTAAAACCTGAAACAAAAGAATTAGAAACTGAAACATATCCTGGATTATTACCATCAATTGCAAATAAATTAATTAAAAATGATAGTAAACCTTCAAAAGAACAATATTTTACGCATGCAACTGTTAAATTAATAAATTTATATGTTAAATTAGCGGATAATTTAAATGATCTTCCTAAAATGAAATCTAAATATTATTTACCTTATAATATAAATTTACTTGATAATTCAGGTAATCCAATAGAAGGAGTCAAAGAATATATTTTTGAACCTGGTATTCCAAAAGATTCATCAAAAAAAGATAAACAATGGGTTTGTAAAAATACGGATAATGGTAGAATTAAAGCTGGAAAAACAATTGATCAAATAATAGCAGAAGCATTTGAAATTAGAGAAGTAGAACCTACTAAAAATAATCCAGATAGTTCAAGAAGTCATATAATTTGTTGTGTAACATTTAAGGGTATCAAACCAGATGGTGATGAAGATTATGCAAGAATAGTTGTATGTGATTTAGCTGGAGTTGAAGATAAATTTACATGTCAATTAGATGAATTAATAATTTTAGATAATAATTATTCAACTAAAAGTTCAAAATATAAAACATTAGATGAAAAAAATGAACCATTTTATGAAATAGATAAAAAAACTAATAAACCCAAGTATAAAGAGGATAAATTAGTTTACAAAAAAAGTTATAAATACAAACCGATTAAATTTGATGATTATTATTGTAATCAAAAATATTTTTCTGAGATAGTTCCAGAAGAATTATTAGATAAAAGATCTGAAATAATTGATAACATTTTAGAACAAATTAAAAAATATGAAAATGTACTCATTGCTGACCCGATTAAAAATTCAATTGAGAAATCAGTATTAAAATTTAAAGAAAACCCATGCAACGAGGAAGATAATAAAAATTTTATTTTAGAATTCAAAAATAAAATTTCCTTAGATAGTGATTTAAGTATTGACGCCCTTGAAATGTATAGTTATAATAGCGACTCTATACAATTAGGCGGATCAAATACAGAATATTCTAATAAATGTAATGAAATACATATTGATGCTGAAAAAAATATTGCTAAATTTATGGAAGATTTTACTAAATTACCATCTGATTTTCAACAAAAATTTAGAACAAAATCAGATGTTAAAGATGCAATTATAGAAGAAGTAGACAAATTAATTGAAGGTAATTTAAATCAAATGTTTGACTTAACAAATCCTATTAATTTTAGTTTGATAAATTTTAATATTGATAAGTCTAAAACTACTGAGATAGAAGAAATTAATAAAAATATTATAAAATTAAAAGAACTTAATAGTGTAAATAACGATTCAATCGATAAAAGCATAAGTAATATTGCAGATTTCAATCAAAAAATATCTGCATCATTCAAAAATAAACAAAAAATAATTATAGATGATACAGATCCTTGTACAAAACAAAAAAAAGAATACATAGAAACGTTGAGATCTAATTTTAAAACCGCTAGTGATGAACTTGATAAATATAAACAAGATTTATTAAATAAATTAGATGTTTTAATTCCACCATCAAATAAATCTATAATAGAAAGAACTACGATTTTTTTAAGCAAAATAGATTTAGAACATTTAACATTTAATACATTTAATCAATTTACAATGCCTAATAAATATTTATATAATGAATTCAAAGAGTTTGCAAAACCATTGATTAAACTACCAGATTTAAAGGGTGTAATTCCAGAAAATGAAAAAGAAAAATGGCCAGTTATATATACAAGTGCTAATTATTACCGAATAGCAAATTTATCCAAAGAGCAAATTCAAAAAGTTAATGATTTTATTAATAAAATAAATAAAGAAGTTGAAAATATTAAAAAATATAAAGAAGCATATGAAAAAACTACTGCTAAAACATATAGTGAAGAATTAGATAGAAAATCACAAAAAGAATATTTAGAAAAATTAAGAGTACGAAAAGATGAAATTAATACAATTTTTAAGGAAGATAAACAAACATGTAATACTAATCTTACACAAATTATTAAACAAATACAAAATGAATATTTCGAAAAAGTTATTAAACATAGATATGACTTAGGGCAAAAAAATATCAAAGAATATTTAGAAGATGAAACTAAAAGAAAAAAAGATATTGAACAAATTAGATATTTAATACAGCAATATATTAGATTTTCACAGTTAGAATTCAATTGTGAAATTAGAAGAAAAGAAGGTTACATGATAAATACATCTTTAAGAGAGATGCAAAAATTTATAGGGTCTATTATTTTTGATTCAGCAAAGAAGAGATTTAATAGAATTTTAATTGAAAATAATTTAGTATCAATGAAAGATAAATTCTATAAATATAATGATTACATTAAATTTAACAATAAAATAATTAATGATTTTAATAATATTTTATTACATTTAAAGAATATTATTGATGCAGATGGAAAATCAAATATACTTGTTAAAATTCTTCAACCTAATATAGATGATATTTATAAAAATTGTAAAAAGTTAAAAAAAAACATATTAATATATTTTAGATATGTATTATATTTAATAAGTAGTAATGATAAATATAAAGAATATTATAATATTGGCAGTGTACTTATTTTAATTTGTTTTATAAATACGGTAATTAATATTCTAATTCATGATAAAATTAATTTTGATATAATTTCACATAGTTTAGAAAATGTAATTGATAAACCTGAATATAAAGAAAGATTTGTAATATATTTAAATAGTATTAAATTGGATCTTACAAAAGGAACTTTAAGAGAATTAGTAATAGATAAAAATATAACATCTGATAACTTATTAGGTACAATGTTTACTAATTTACTTGGTAAAACAAATAATTCTCGTCCTTTAAGAATACTACAATATTTTTATCAATATTCTTTATTGTCAGCTAATAAAGATGAGAATTATAATTATATTTGCGAATTAATAAAATATTTATTCAAAGATGAAACAAATAATAATATTAAAATAACATGTGATGCTCCTAAAATTTTATATAAATCTGATAAAAATATTGATACAACTAGTCCACAATTTAAAAATTTTTATAATGATTTAGATAATATTTGGGGTATTTTTAAAAAATATATTCAAAATAATATTAAATTATTTAAAGATGAAATTAAAAAAGAAATAAATACTGAAAGTAATAATTACCCTACACCACTATTATATACATCACCTAATATTGATGTGTGTGTTAACAATAATAGATTTGAAAATGAATATGATAGATTTTATGATTATGATAAAAAAAACAATATTGAGTTAGAATTTTTATTTAAAATTATGACAACAAATGGTGAAATTAATAGAACAAGTAATAATGGAGAATTAATAAATTATGGTGTAGATGGGTTTGGTTTAGAAATAGAAAATTCAACTATGGTAATTTTTACAGTTATTAATATAACACCAAATCCTATTGCGCCAACAAATAACCCACCTATTCCACCATTTATTAATATTAATAAATTAAAATTAATATATAATATTTTATCATTACAAACTGACGATGGTACACCTATAACCAATTTATTATTGCAACCAGATATTAAAAATAAAATTAGTAAGTATGGTAAATATTTTATTGATAAACTAATAACTTATTCATTTTATAAACCATTTTTTGAACTAGATACTGATTATTATAATATATTAACCCAATATAATAAATTAATTGATATTGATAATATTAAAAAAATAATTGATTTTATTGATGGTAATAATGCAACAACATTAATTGGAACAGTTGAATTTGAAAAGTTTACTAAAATTAGAGATCCTACTAAGCCATATTTTATTTGTGATGGTAAAGATAAAAGTTTATTAAAACAATTATTTAATATGGAAAAAATAATGGAACTATTAGAAAGTAATGATGAAAAAGATATATCTGAATAATCAAAAAATATATTAATTTAAAAAATATCTAAATTATTATATACAAATGGATAATGTTCAATTAAGAAATTTATATGTTAAAAAAATAGCAAAATCAGTTAATAACTTAGAACAAAAGATTAATTTATTATCTGAATTAGATAAAGCGATTTATTCTCAAACTGGCGGTGATGATACTGCCATTAAAACAGAAGTTGGTTCTGATATTATGACCGCTAATGATAATTTATTAAATTTAAAACACAGTTTAGAAAAATTACAAAAATCATCTGTTGATGTTGGTGATATTCATCACAAATTAGTATTCTTAGCAGGTGAAGTTCAATCTATCAAAGATTTAAGTGAAAACATTAACACTGATGAAGTCAGTAAAATTATTGCTAGTATTCAAAGCGGTGCAGATGGTTTACCCAACCCTCCTGCTTGGTGGACAGCAGAAAAAGACAATATTGTATCTGGCGATATTGATAATTTATTAGCTGAAATTAAAGGTCATGGTAATACTCTAAATCAACAACATTTATACTTATCTACATTAGTAAAAGCTTTAGCTAAAGCTGGTAAAGATCACTCTAAAGTTGATGAAGAATTACGTAAAGTCGATGACGCAATTAGAAGTGCTTAAATTTAATAGAAATACTTAAATAATTTTAAATTTTTAATTTAAAATTAATTAAGTTAGATAATTCATTGATAACATTAAATAATTTTAAGATTAGATAATTCATTGATAACCTTTTGTAATTCAGTTGTTTTATTGGCTTTAATTAATATATTTTTTAAAGTTGTTAAATATAAATATTTATCATTTTTTGATAATCCATTATTTTGTATTTCGTTTAATATAGGATCTAAGTTTGTTCCATTGTTGATATCATTTTTATATTTAGTCCACCAAACAGGTGGATTAGGTAAGTTATCTGCCCAAGTATTTATTATTAAAATAATATTTTCATATTCTTTTACTAGTTTTTCTAATTTAGATACTTTTTCTTCTAATGTTTTATTTGATTGTGGGCATGTAGGTTGAACTACTTCTTCACAACTTTTTTTATTTTTAATATTTTGTATTAAAATTAATAATTTACTTAATGTATCACGTGTTAAAGTTATATCATTAGCCGGTCCCTGAATCATAACTGGTTCTTGAATGGGTACCTGATTTGGGATTGACATTATTGGCATTGACATTACCGGAATAGGCATTCCAATTGGCATCATTATATTTTAAATTAGATTAAAATTAAATCTAAATATTATATAATGAAATATAATTATATAAATTTTATAAATAAAATTAATAAACTTGTTGGCGGTAGTAACCATAAACACAGTTTAGAAACAGGAGATTTAAAAAAAGAAATAAATGAACATACAATGGAAACCAATGAAAATTTATTATTAACTGATTTATCTATCGGGCGTTTAAAATCACAATTACAAAAATTAACTGTTTTAAATATTCCATATTCTAATTTAGTATCTTCATTAGAAAATATTATTAAACAATTAGATGGATTATCAGTAAATAGTAAACCAGTTGACCAAGCTAATATAGATAGAATAATTAATAAAATTACAACTATTGATACCATGATTGATAAAAAAAACTTTAAAGATAACTATTTAGAAATTAAATATGATTTAGCACCAAAAATGATCGTACCTCCTGTCAATTTATTAAACGTTGAAAATAATTTTACAGGTTTATTCGATACATTAGAAAAAAATATTATGGATATTATTAATCAAATGAATACAAATGATGAAAATAAAAAAGCAGAAATATTAAAACAATTTAATATTATTAGCGAACAAATAGAAAAATTAAAAAGTGAAAATATTAAATTAGATGAATATAAAATACAAATTCAAACTGAAATAAAAAAAATAGAAAAATATAGTGATTCTTTAGATTTTGATGGGGAATTTGATTTTATTGAAGATAGTACATCAGAAAATGATATTATTACTTATTCTAAATTAAGTGAAAACTTAGTAAATACAAATGATGAAACATTTGCTGCTGCTATAAAAAAAATTAAATCTAGTGTTGATACTAAACCAGAAGAATTAATTAGTGTACCAACTAATTTGTCAAATACCGACAAATTATATGATTCATTTGTTAATATTCTTGATAAAAAGAAAGAAAATTTAACAACAAAACAATTTCAAATAAAATATAAAAATGAAATTGATGAATTAAAACAAATTTATAATACATTAAATATTTTAAAAAAACAAGAAAAACTATCAGACCCTGTTTTTAAAGTATTAAATAATAATTTTGAAAACATAGAAAATTATGATTTTCCAAAAATTTTTATGGAAATGAAACAATATATTATTGGTTATCTTTCAGGTGATATTAAATTTCTAATTGGAGAATTAAATAATAATATGCTTAAAGTTAAAGAAATTAGCCCAAAACTAAATGAAATATTGAAAACAAATAATGATTTAACTAAATATCATGATTTAAACTGTTTAGATAGTAATTATAAAAAAATAATTAAAATAACAGATATATTTAACGATTTACTAAAAAATAATTACTATTTTTATGAATTAGCAAATGATAATAAAAATAAAGTAAAATGGAATGAAATAAATAGTGAAATTAATTTATCTTTAGAATATTTAAAACAAAATTTAGATCCAAATATTATTAAAAATTATATTGAAAAATGTCAACTAGAAACTGGACAGATTGGTGGCAGTTCTTTAGATGAGTGGAAAAATATGAATATGAAAATAATAAATTTCTCTGAAGAAATAAATTTATTAAAATCAAATTATGATGAATATAAAAAGTTAATTATGAAGTTTAATATATTATATATCCAGTTATATAACCATCAATTATTTATAATAAATTATGTCAAATTAATAGTTTTTAATAAAGATTATAAAGTTTATAACTACATACCTAAGAAAACAGTAACTTATTACCATAACATTGTTAATAAAATATTAGATAGTATTAATGATTTTTCATCGGATATTAATTTTTATTTTTATAAAAACCATTTTGTTACACTTAATATTGTTAAAAAATTTTTAGATAAAATGATTAAATCTTATAAAACTGATAAAGTTAAAATTAATTTATATAGTAAAACTTATTCAGAAAATATTAAAAAGAATGTTTTTTTATTTAATGCATTCAAAGATTTATTAGATGTTTATAGTATTAATTATTCATTACCTGGTGCATTTATTTAGGCAGTTAAGTTTTTCTTTAAATTTTCAATAAGTGATGATGATATTGTTGATGGTGGTGCAGGAATATATTTCAATGCAATATTTAAAAAGAAAACAACTTCAACAATACCAACAAAGAAGAAAGTAATTCCATTTTCTAAAGCAACGTGACTAATTTCTTTGAATGTTAAATTTTTATTTTTGATCAATACAAATGTAACAAATATTAATATCATTACTATGAAAATATTAGTATGTACAATACTTTTAATTACTTGTTCATTAACTTTTTGTCTGCTTGCATCTTCTTTAGCAAATACTGATTTATAATAACTTAAATTAAAATTATCAGGAATTTGTTTTATTGCATTTTGAATAGTAGTCATATTTGTACTATTATCTGCATGTGTTTTATTTATAATATTTAAAATATTATTAGCAGGCTCACTATTATTTAATCCAGTTTTATTATTTAATCCTAATACATTAGTAATTGGATCAAATAAACCATTACTTGTATCTATTAAAGAATTGTTAGTATTCAAAGCAGTTATTGCTGTATGATATGATTCTTTAAGTTTTTTGTAATCGTTTTTAATACTTGGACTTTTAAATGCTGAATCAACTATATGAGTTATCTCTTCATTAATTACATTAGATGAAACTTTTCTTATAAAAAATATAAAAAATAATGATAAAATAGTAAATAAAATAGTTACATGTAATACTATATTAAAAAAAAATTCTCCTGATAATATTTTACCAGATTCAACAACTTCTGATATATCTTCCATTAGATTCTATGATAAAATAATTTAAATTAATTTAATTTAAATTAAATTATTTATAATATATATTATAATGACCAAAATTAATAAATCTAAGTTGGCGATAACAGTTATTAGTAATGTATTATTAATTTCACTATTTATTGGGTTCTTTTTTTTTACGTATGGAGGATATATTGAAAAAAAAGTAGTTAAAAGTCAAATGAAATTTTTAGCTGATGATATTTCAAACTATATTAAATTATCTGGTAAAATTACAACTAACTATGCAAGTAATTATATAAATAATTTAGAATTACCTGATTTAGAAGAAGAAGATCATGCCGCAGCTGAAGCAAATAAAAAAACTGTTAATAAAGCGATTTTTGCAAATATTGGGTTTTGTATATGTGCTTGTATTGTTATGGCTTTAATTTATTTTAAATCTAAAAAAGACTTTAATTTAAAAGAAATTCTAATTCAAAATTTCATTTTATTAGTCTTTATAGGTTTTACTGAATTTTGTTTCTTAACCTTTTTTGGAGCAAACTATGTTTCAATTAATCCTAGTGCAGTTAAAGAAGCAATTATTACAAACTTAGAAGAGTTAGATTCGGGAGACAATCATGCTAAGGGAGACAATCACGCAGTTAAAGCCCACTGATTTCAAGTGACTAATATAAAATAATATAAATATATTATCTTATTAATATTAATGAATGGAAATATACGCTCTATTGGTGAGCAAGCTCCACATAAATTTACTGTATATTCGTACAGTTTACAAGGAAGAAGAGATACACAAGAAGATCAACACATTGCTGTATTAAATTTAAATGGTGAAAATAAAAATATGAATAATATTAATTTATTTGGGGTATTTGATGGCCATGGAGGTAAAAAAGTATCTCATTTTTTAAAAAATAATTTACCAAACTTTTTTTTATCAAAATTTGAGAAAAATATTTTTCAAAAAAATGAAACATTTACCAAATATACAAACGAAGTATATAATTTATTACAAACAAATCTTAAAGAAAAACACCCACGAGCGGTTGAATATTGTGGATCAACTGCATGTATTGGTATTCAATCATTAGATAAAAAAGATAAAAATATATTATGGATTGTTAATGTAGGGGATTCACGAGCTGTATTATGTAATAAAAATGGTGAAGGAGTTCAATTATCAGTTGATCATAAACCTAATTTACCAGAAGAAAAAAAACGTATTGAACAACTAGGAGGAAAAATAACTTATGATGGATCAGATTGGCGTGTTAAATCGTTATCTTTATCTAGAGCATTTGGTGATTTGGATTGTTGTCCATATGTAACTCATCTACCTAATATTTATAAATATAAAATTGATCCAAAAGATAAATTTTTAATAGTTGCATGTGATGGTTTATGGGATTCACTTTCTAATAAAGCAGCTGTTGAGTTTATTAGAGATTTACAATTTAAAAACTTTACAGGAAATTATGCTAAAGAATTAGCAAATTATGGTTTACAAAAAGGATCATATGATAATATCACAGTTGTTATTTATTTTTTTTAATTTTTAACACAGTTGTTATTTATTTTTTTTAATTTTTAACACAGTTGTTATTTATTTTTTTTAATTTTTAACACAGTTGTTATTTATTTTTTTTAATTTTTAACACAGTTGTTATTTATTTTTTTTAATTTTTAACACAGTTGTTATTTA